>OGSS01000059.1_pt1 | contig 138551 bp, 121 predicted proteins | sample 1553591 | NCBI WGS metagenome assembly OGSS01 (sample SAMEA2580061, study PRJEB22360) | human gut metagenome | biome: human gut; feature: human-associated habitat; material: faeces | place: Denmark | collected 2008/2010
AATATATTGATTATAAAATATTTAAGTGTATATTTTTAAGATGGTTAAGAATATTACAAAGAATCTCCTCTGTTTTTAAGAGAAAGTTTGGATAGTCTTTTTTCCCAGACGGTATGTCCCGACGAGGTTATTCTAGTAAAGGATGGTCCGATAGGTGACGAATTAGATAATGTTATAGATTCATATGTGACAAGGTATCCGTATCTGAAAGTTCTTTCTTTGGTAACCAATCGGGGATTAGGAAAAGCTTTGAATGAAGGGTTAAAGTATTGTTCGCACGAACTTGTGGCCCGAATGGATACTGATGATATTGCCATGCCGGAGCGTTTTGAAAAACAGTTGGCTGTATTTAAGAAATATCCGGATATTGATGTTGTTGGTGCGTGGATTAATGAGTTTGAAGATAATGTATCCAATATAAAGTCTGTAAGAAAGTTACCGGAGCTACCTGATGATATTAGACAATTTGCAAAACGCCGTAATCCTATAAATCATCCGGTTGTAATGTTTCGAAAGAGCGCAGTATTGGCTGCCGGTGGATACCGACATTTCCCTTTATTTGAGGATTACTATTTATGGATACGTATGTTGATGAATGGAGCTAAGTTTTATAATATTCAGGAAAGCTTGCTGTATTTCCGTTTTTCTCCGGAAATGTTTAAAAGAAGAGGAGGATGGAAATATATGATAAACGAATTGCATTTTCTGCAAATGATGAGACAAATGCATTTTATTTCTTTTTCTCAATTCATGCAAAACCTATTTGTCCGTTTCTCTATTAGGCTAATACCTAATTCTTTGCGGGCAATTATATATACAAAATTGATTAGATAGATACTGCATGAATGATTCCTTTATAGCCTGGTTGATTTTCAGCGTCTGAATATTTTTCTGACTTTTTTCATCAGTTTTATTCCAAGCATGGCTCCGTCGAATACAGCCATACCGGTATTAAATGCACGCATGATAGCTGTTCCTTTATTTGCAGCAGGGGCTATCGGGGCAAATAAGTTCCGGGCGGTATCATTCATGACCTGCTTTTGGGCACGTAATTCTTCTAATGCTTCGGCCTTTTGTCGTTGGAGGTCTTCCAGTGTAAGAATCTCTGTCTGGACGGTATCATTCATATCCATGATATTTTAGTTTTTATTGTTATCTATGAATAATCCGGCAATGAATTTGGCCATTGGATTAATAATGACTTTTTTGCGGAACGCAACAATTAACGCAATCAATAAAATATGGAAGCAGCTTATCATGGCAAAACTTACCATTAATCCGCCTACTATGGGGTCTAGTATGTAGGCCAGGGTAAAGGAGAGATAAAACAAAGCCACCATGCCGAGGATGACGACCAACAATACAAGTATAAGCGTTGAGAGCAATATGGTTAATTTCTCCGCTACTTCCAGTTGGGTATATTTCTTTTGTAGCTCCAGATATTTCTTGAAATCGAAAAATAGCTGCTGGATATTCTCAATACTGTTGTCATCTGCAAACATAGTGGCTTTGTTTTGAAATGTGGTTTGATTTATTCGTTTGCTTCGCCTTTCAGTTCTGCTGCAATTTCATCAACGAGGTTTTCCATTTCATTACGGTTCAACCGGATACCTTTCTTGCGAAGGATTTCCGCAATCTTGTGACGCGTATCTTCTCCTTTTTCCGGAGCAAACAAAATACCGATGGCAGCACCTACCGCTGCACCACCCAAAAAAGCTGCTAAAACATTTAATCCTTTCATAATAATACTCCTTTCTTTTTATTAGGTCTAATATGACAAAGCTAACAATTTATTTTGAATGATTGTTCATTAATTCGTGTTTTTTGAAAATATATGCCTCAAAACGAGATAAAATATGTATTTTAATTATATTTAACGACATAGGAGAGGCTAAGATAAGCGGTTCGGAGTACTTTTGCTTCCTAAACAAAAAAGAGATATATGAAAAGATTGCTGAACGGGACAATACTATTGCTTTTGATGTGTGTAGCGCTGGGACTGGCGTCTTGTATGAATGACGGCGGTTCCGACTGGGTAGGAAAATGGCAGTTGCGCGAATATCAGTATCCCGATGGTAAAGTGCAGAAAGTAGACAGTATCTTCTATGGTTTTCAAAAAGGCAGTTTTCTGGCACATTGTATGAATGAAAGTGGAAGCTATGAATCTTTTTATGGTTATTATAAGTTGAAAGATGATGAAATTTCTATAACTTTGTGGCCGGATAATAGTTCAGGAAATGAGTCTGTTCATGAAGAACTTGTAAATTCGGATAGCTATAAGAAGTTCTTTGGTTGGGGAGATAGCGGCGAGAGAACGTTCAAGGTTGAAGAATTGACAAACAAGAAGATGCGGTTGGACTATGAAGGAACGAAATATGTTTTCCGTAAATATTGAGTGTTATTTGAGAATAGATATAGTTACTAACAAAAAATAAAAAGAAAAGATGAAAAAATTGGCAGTGTTAGGAATGGGAGTATGTATTGTACTGGCATTCTCTTCTTGTAAATCGAGTGAAAGCGCTTACAAGAAAGCATACGAAAAAGCTAAACAGCAGGAACTGGCAGAACCGCAGACTACTGCACCGGTAGAGGAAGTTGCTCCTGTGGTTAGCGCTCCGGTAGAAGCTAAGGTTGTAGAAAGTGCACCGGTAGGTACGATCCGTGAAGAGAAAGTGACGGTGGTATCAGGTGCTGACGGACTGAAAGATTATAGTGTTGTATGCGGTAGCTTCGGTGTGAAAGCCAATGCGGAGAACCTGAAAAACTTCTTGGATAAGGAAGGTTATAATGCTGTCATTGCATTTAATGCAGACGCTGCTATGTATCGTGTAATCGTAAGTACATATGCAGACAGAAACTCTGCTGCCAGCGCTCGCGATGCTTTCAAGGCTAAATACCCTAACCGTCAGGATTTCCAGGGTGCTTGGCTGCTGTATCGCATTAATTAATTTGAATTCTTTTTGGTAATTCATAAGAAAGGGGTATTTCCCTCCTTTCAAGATAGGGCGGTAACTGGGAAGTTACTGCCTTTTTCATAATCTGTTGAAAATGATTATGAAAACTCTGTTTTGGGTGATTGTGAAAAGTACTTATAAATATCTCTTTTTCGTTTAAAAGAAGTTATAAAACAAAATTAAAAACTTTTGGCGGTAAAAAAGTTTTTAATTTTGCACCTTATATATTTTGAGAATACAATATGGAACGACAATATATACTTGATGCGATTGATGCAGCACTTTGTGCCGGCAAAGATATCCTCTCTATTTACAACGATCCGACCTCAGATTTTCAAATAGAAAAGAAAGCGGATAATTCTCCTTTGACGATTGCTGATAAGAAAGCGCATGCGGCTATTGCCGGCTATCTGCAAAAAACGCCTTATCCATTATTGAGCGAGGAGGGAAAGCATTTGCCCTATACAGAGCGATGTGCATGGACTACTTTATGGATTGTAGACCCTCTGGATGGTACCAAAGAGTTTATCAAACGGAATGGCGAGTTTACCGTTAATATCGCTTTGGTTCGTAATTCCGTTCCGGTAATGGGGGTTATATACCTTCCGGTAAAGCGGGAGCTTTATTTTGCTGAAGAAACATTAGGTGCTTACAAACTTTCGGATTTTACAGCTCGCAGCGGAGCGTCGTTGGAAGAGTTGATGGCGAAAGCCGTTCATTTGCCGATTAAGGATAATCACGATAAATTTGTAATTGTGGCATCCCGCTCACATCTGTCTCCCGAAACTGAAGATTACATTGAAAAGATGAAGCGTTGCCACTCGGATGTAGAATTGATTTCCAGTGGAAGTTCCATTAAAATATGTCTGGTGGCGGAAGGTAAGGCGGATGTATATCCCCGTTTTGCTCCCACCATGGAATGGGATACGGCAGCAGGGCATGCCATTGCACGTGCTGCCGGTATGGAAGTATATCAGGCCGGAAAAGAAGAACCGCTACAGTACAATAAGGAAGATTTGTTGAATCCTTGGTTTATAGTAGAGCCCAGGCGTAATTAAATAACGACTCGTATATATGACGTTTGAAATCATATTTGTGCTTTTAGCGTTGCTGGGCATGGTGATAGCCCTGGTTCTGGATAAAATGCGTCCGGGGATGGTGCTCTTTTCGGTGGTGGTACTGTTTCTCTGTGCCGGAATCCTGACACCTAAAGAAATGCTGGAAGGATTTAGCAATAAGGGTATGATTACGGTTGCCATGCTGTTTCTGGTCAGTGAGGGGATTCGTCAGTCCGGTGCATTGGGGCAGCTTATCAAGAAGCTCCTGCCACAAGGTAAAACCACCGTTTTCAAAGCACAACTCCGAATGCTGCCTACGATTTCCTTTATTTCGGCTTTCTTGAATAATACTCCTGTCGTTGTAATTTTTGCTCCGATTATAAAACGTTGGGCTGAGTCGGTAAAGCTTCCGGCTACTAAATTTCTGATTCCTTTGTCCTATGTGACGATTCTGGGAGGTATCTGTACTTTAATCGGCACTTCCACCAATCTGGTGGTACACGGTATGATACTGGATGCCGGTTATGAGGGATTTACTATGTTTGAACTTGGGAAAGTCGGTATTTTTATTGCAATAACCGGTATTATCTATCTGTTTCTGTTTTCTTCCAGACTATTGCCCGATGTCCGTAAAGATGCGGTGAAACCGGATGATGAACCGGAAGAACATAGTGATCTGCATAGGGTAGAGGCTGTCTTGGGTCCTCGTTTTCCGGGTATCAACAAGAAACTGAAGGATTTTAACTTTAAACGTCATTATGGCGCTGAAGTGAAAGAGATAAAGCGTAACGGCCAGAGTTATGTGCAGGATTTGGAGAATGAGTATTTCCGGGAAGGTGATACTTTGGTGGTAATGGCTGATGATTCTTTTGTGCAGACGTGGGGTGAATCTTCTGTCTTCGTGATGCTTGCCAACGGTAAGGATACGGAGCCTGTTGCAAGTAAAGGCAAACGTTGGTTTGCCCTTGCCCTGCTGATTCTGATGATAACCGGGGCTACGGTTGGCGAACTGCCTGCAGTGAAAGAGGCTTTTCCGGATATCAAACTGGATATGTTCTTTTTCGTGTCCGTAACAACCATTCTAATGGCATGGACAAAAATCTTTCCGGCCCGTAAATATACCAAATATATATCGTGGGATATCCTGATAACGATTGCCTGTGCTTTTGCCATCAGCAAGGCAATGGTAAACTCCGGAGTGGCGGATGCCGTGGCCGAATACATCATTGGACTGACGGATCATTACGGGCCTGCGGTGTTGCTGGCTGTTATGTTTGTCATTACAAACCTGTTTACCGAACTGATAACGAATAATGCCGCCGCTGCACTTGCTTTTCCCTTGGCGCTTTCCATTTCATCGCAACTGGGCGTAAGTCCGACGCCTTTCTTTGTGGTTATCTGTATGGCTGCATCGGCAAGTTTCTCGACGCCTATCGGTTATCAGACCAACCTGATAGTACAAGGTATCGGCAATTATAAATTTACGGATTTCGTCCGCATCGGACTTCCGTTGAATATTATCACTTTTCTTATATCCATATTCCTTATTCCCTTAATATGGCCATTTTGATTGAATTATGACAGAAAATAATATATATCCTATTTTTGACAGAATGTTGTCGAGGCAAGACAAAGAAGAGCTTCTGAAACAACATAGCGTGATGATTTGGTTTACCGGGCTGAGCGGGTCGGGTAAGAGTACGATAGCTATCGCTTTGGAACGTGAGTTGCATAAACGCGGATTGCTTTGCCGTATTTTGGACGGAGACAATATCCGCAGCGGCATCAATAACAATTTGGGCTTTACGGAAGCCGACCGCATAGAGAACATCCGCCGTATAGCCGAGGTTTCCAAATTGTTTGTAGATACGGGCATTATAACGATTGCAGCCTTTATCAGTCCCAGCAACGACATCCGCGAAATGGCGGCGAATATTATCGGGAAGGATGATTTTCTGGAAGTGTACGTCAGTACGCCCATTGAGGAATGCGAACGCAGGGATGTAAAAGGCTTGTATGCAAAGGCACGCCGCGGAGAAATTAAAAACTTCACGGGTATTTCCGCGCCATTCGAGGCTCCTGCACATCCGGCATTGACACTGGATACATCTGCGTTGAGCCTGGAAGAATCCGTCAATAAATTATTGGAATTAATTTTACCGAGAATTCAGAAGAAATAATATAGCATGAAAGAAGAATATAAACTGAGCCATTTGAAAGAACTCGAAGCAGAGTCTATTCATATTATCCGCGAAGTGGCTGCGGAATTCGAGAATCCGGTGATGCTGTATAGTATCGGCAAGGACTCATCGGTTATGGTACGTCTGGCCGAAAAGGCTTTTGCTCCGGGTAAGGTTCCTTTCCCGTTGATGCATATCGACTCTAAGTGGAAGTTCAAGGAGATGATTCAATTCCGTGACGAGTATGCCCGGAAGTACGGCTGGAACCTGATTGTAGAGAGCAATATGGAAGCTTTTGAAGCAGGTGTAGGACCTTTTACGCATGGCAGTAAAGTGCATACGGACTTGATGAAGACACAGGCGCTGCTGCATGCATTGGATAAATACAAATTCGATGCGGCTTTCGGTGGCGCCCGTCGCGATGAAGAGAAGTCGCGCGCAAAGGAACGTATCTTCTCTTTCCGTGATAAGTTCCACCAGTGGGATCCGAAAAATCAGCGTCCGGAATTGTGGGACATATACAATGCGCGTGTCCATAAGGGAGAAAGTATCCGTGTGTTCCCGTTGAGCAATTGGACGGAACTGGACATCTGGCAATATATCCGTCTGGAGAATATTCCTATCGTACCTTTGTATTTTGCCAAGGAGCGTCCTTGCGTGGAGATTGACGGCAACCTGATTATGGCTGATGACGACCGCTTGCCGGAACAGTATCGCGAGAAGATTGAAATGCGTATGGTACGTTTCCGTACGTTGGGTTGCTGGCCGCTGACCGGGGCTGTAGAAAGCAGTGCCGATACAATCGAGAAGATTGTGGAAGAGATGATGACTACCACCAAGAGCGAACGTACCACCCGCGTTATCGATTTCGACCAGGAAGCAAGTATGGAGCAGAAGAAACGTGAGGGATACTTCTAATGAAATTAAGAATTAAAAATTGAGAATTAAGAAATGGATGATTCAAGACTTGATATAAAGGCTTTCCTTGATAAAGACGAACAGAAAGATTTGCTTCGTTTCCTTACTGCCGGTTCGGTGGATGACGGAAAGTCTACGCTTATCGGACGTCTGTTGTTCGATAGTAAGAAATTGTATGAAGACCAGTTGGATGCGTTGGAGCGCGACAGCAAACGTATGGGTAATGCCGGTGACCACATCGACTATGCCTTGCTGTTGGACGGTTTGAAGGCGGAGCGTGAGCAGGGCATTACTATCGACGTGGCCTATCGCTACTTCTCCACGAATAACCGCAAATTCATCATTGCCGACACTCCGGGACACGAACAGTATACGCGTAACATGATTACCGGCGGCTCTACCGCTAATCTGGCGATTATTCTGGTAGATGCCCGCACGGGTGTCATCACGCAGACGCGCCGCCATACTTTCCTTGTATCTTTGCTGGGTATCAAGCATGTGGTGCTTGCCGTTAATAAGATGGACTTGGTGGACTTCTCCGAAGAGCGTTTCAATGAAATTGTAGGCGAGTACAAGAAGTTTATCGCTCCGTTGGGCATCCCTGATGTGACTTGCATCCCGCTTTCTGCGCTTGACGGCGACAATGTGGTGGAGAAGTCGGAGCGCACTCCGTGGTACAACGGTACTTCTTTGCTCGACTTCCTCGAAACCGTGCCTATTGATAACGACCACAACCTGAAAGATTTCCGTTTCCCGGTACAGTATGTGTTGCGTCCCAACCTCGACTTCCGTGGTTTCTGCGGCAAGGTGGCTTCGGGTATTATCCGCAAGGGAGATGAGGTGATGGCATTGCCGTCCGGAAAGAAGTCCCGCGTCAAGAGCATCGTGACCTATGACGGGGAATTGGATTATGCTTTCCCGCCGCAGTCCGTTACCCTGACGCTCGAAGACGAGATTGACGTATCACGCGGAGAGATGCTGGTACATCCTGACAATCTTCCGATGATGGAGCGTAACTTCGAAGCCATGGTAGTGTGGATGGACGAGGAACCGATGGATGTAAACAAATCGTTCTTCATCAAGCAAACTACCAATTTGAGCCGTACGCGTATTGACAATATCAAGTATAAGGTAGATGTCAATACAATGGAGAAACTCTCCCTTGACAACGGCCGGTTGACGAAAGAGACTCTGCCGATGCAGTTGAACCAGATTGCCCGCGTAGTGTTGACTACTGCCAAGGAACTCTTCTTTGACCCTTATCAGACCAACAAAGCTACCGGTTCTTTCATCCTGATAGACCCGATAACCAACAATACCAGCGCCGTTGGTATGATTATCGACCGCGTGGAAGATAAGGATATGCATGTATCCGAAGAACTCCCTGTGCTTGACTTGCCGAAGCTGGGCATCGCTCCCGAGCATTACGAAGCTGTAGAGAAAGCCGTCAAAGAACTGGAACGTCAGGGAGTGGCAGTGATTATTAAGAAATGAAAATTAAACATTAACAAATAAGAGTCGGATGAGAATTGCGGACTGGCCCGAAAGGCTGTTCTGCAATCCTCAACTTACAATTCTCAATTAAACAAGAATGGGTTTATTAGAATTCAACAAACTGCCGATTAACACACTGGTCGGTGCAGACTGGAAAACGTTCAACGCCATTACAAAGGGACGTGAAATAGATGCCGCGTACAAAGGTAAATTCCGGTTGACGAAAGCCGTTTGCCGCATGCTTTCCACATTGGCTCCCTTGCAGGACAAACGCTATGAGAAGCTGTTGGCGGACAAACCGCTGGAGCACGACCCTGTATTTATCCTCGGTCACTGGCGTAGCGGAACAACTTTCGTGCATAATGTGTTCTCTTGCGACAAGCATTTCGGCTATAACACAACGTATCAGACCGTATTTCCGCATCTGATGATGTGGGGACAGCCTTTCTTCAAGAAAAACATGAGTTGGCTGATGCCCGACAAGCGTCCCACGGACAATATGGAGCTGGCGGTAGACCTGCCGCAGGAGGAAGAGTTTGCGTTGGCGAACATGATGCCTTATACCTATTATAACTTCTGGTTCTTGCCCAAGCATCAGCAGGAGTATGCCGACAAGTATCTATTGTTCGACGATATAAGCGAGGCGGAGCTGAAGGTGTTTGAGGAAACATTTACCAGACTCATCAAGATTTCCTTGTGGAATACGCACGGTACGCAGTTTCTCAGCAAGAACCCGCCGCATACCGGGCGTGTGAAGGAACTGGTAAAGATGTTCCCCAATGCCAAGTTCATCTACCTGATGCGTAATCCTTATACGGTGTTCGAGAGCACGCGCAGTTTCTTCACGAATACTATCCAGCCGTTGAAACTTCAGGATATTACTCCTGCGGAACTGGAGCAGAACATCCTGTCTATCTATGCCAAACTTTATCATAAGTATGAGGCGGACAAGGCAAGCATTCCGGCGGGTAATCTGATTGAAGTGAAGTTCGAGGACTTCGAAGCCGATGCCATGGGAATGACGGAGCACATCTACGATGCGCTGTCCATACCCGGTTTTGCGGATGCCCGCACTGCCATCGAGCAGTATGTAGGCGGTAAGAAAGGTTATAAGAAGAATAAATATAAATATGACGACCGCACGGTGCAACTGGTTCAGGACAACTGGGGCTTTGCGCTGAAGCAGTGGAATTATGAACTTTAACTGATTGTAGGAGAATAGAGAAATGATTCGTAAAAGACTTCGAATGTTGAGTTTGCTGTCCGCAATGCTTTGCTGCGTAGCAGTATCGGCACAGCATAAGGTTGAGATGATTCCTTTCGGAAATATGGATCAATGGATTGACCGCCAGATTAAAGAATCGGGAATTATCGGCGGTGCTACCAAAAATGTATATGCTATCGGTCCTACGGCAACTATCCGTGAAAACAAGCCGTATAAGAATATGGGCGGTTCCCCGTGGGCTACTTCCAACGTGATGGCGCGTGTGGCAGGCATCACCAAAACCAATACTTCGGTATTTCCGGAGAAGCGGGGCGACGGCTTCTGTGCCCGTATGGACACCCGTATGGAAAGCGTAAAGGTGTTCGGCATCGTGGACATTACGGTGCTGGCTGCCGGTTCCATATTTTTGGGCGATGTACACGAGCCCATCAAGGGGACGAAGAATCCGCAGAAGATACTGAATTCGGGCATCCCGTTCACCAAGAAACCTATTGCCATTCAGTTTGACTATAAGGTGAAGATGTCCGACCGTGAAAAACGTGTTCATGCCACCGGTTTCAGCAAGATAACCGATGTGGAAGGAAAGGATTTCCCCGAAATGAACCTCTTTTTGCAGAAACGCTGGGAAGACAAAGACGGAAATATCTATGCCAAACGCGTGGGTACGGTGGTGGTGCGTTATTACACTACAACGGACGACTGGCGCAACAATGCCACTTATTCCATTATGTACGGCGATATAACGGGTAACCCCGAATACAAGGCGCACATGATGCGCCTGCAAGTGCAGGAACGCTATGCGGTGAACAGTAAGGGCGAAAGCGTGCCTATCAAGGAAGTGGCATGGGGAACGGAAGATGATATCCCCACACATATCCAGTTGCAGTTTACGTCCAGCCACGGCGGGGCATATATCGGTTCTCCGGGCAATTCATTCTATGTAGATAATGTGAAGTTGGTATATTGATTTCGTTCCTATACCGGCATGTGTAATTTTGCCTATGGCGAAAAAACTGTTTGATGTATATCAGACGGGATTTTCACCATAGGCAAAATCTTTTTTGATACGTATGAAAAAGAGTTCAAATATAAATCGTAATTTTGTAGCCCATTATGAGTAGAATAATAGCTATTGATTACGGTAAAAAACGTACGGGCATAGCCGTCAGCGACACGTTGCAGATGATTGCCAACGGGCTTACCACTGTGCCTACCCATGAACTGCTCGCCTTTATCATGGATTACGTGGCGAAAGAACCGGTAGAGCGGATACTTGTCGGACTGCCGAAGCAGATGAATAACGAAGCTTCCGAGAACATGAAACGGATAGAGCCGTTTGTGCGTTCCTTGCAAAAGCGGTTGCCCGATATGCCGGTAGAGTATGTGGACGAGCGGTTTACTTCGGTCTTGGCGCACCGCACCATGCTGGAAGCCGGACTGAAAAAGAAAGACAGGCAGAACAAGGCACTGGTGGACGAAATCAGCGCGACTATTATCCTGCAGACTTATCTGGAGAACAGGCGCTTCTCCTCTTTATAAATGTTTGGAAAATAATTCATAATTCATAAATTAAAGAAATGATTTTACCTGTTTATGTATACGGACAACCCGTATTGAGAAAAGTAGCGGAGGACATTACTCCCGATTATCCGAACCTGAAAGAACTGATTCAGAATATGTTCGAAACCATGGACCATGCCGATGGCGTGGGACTTGCAGCGCCGCAAATCGGTTTGCCTATCCGTGTGGTGGTTGTAGACCTGGATGTGTTGTCGGAAGATTATCCCGAATATAAAGGTTTCCGTAAGGCATATATCAATGCGCATATCCTCGAAGTATCGGGCGAAGAAGTATCTATGGAAGAAGGCTGCCTGAGCCTGCCGGGCATTCACGAATCTGTGAAAAGAGGCAATAAGATACGCGTGAAGTACCTGGATGAGGACCTGGTGGAGCATGACGAGATTGTGGAAGGCTATCTGGCCCGTGTGATGCAGCATGAGTTCGACCATTTGGACGGTAAGATGTTTATCGACCATCTGTCGCCCTTGCGCAGACAGATGATAAAGGGAAAACTGAATGCCATGCTGAAAGGTAAGGCACACTGTACCTATAAGGTGAAAACCGTAAAGTAAGCAAACCATATAATAAGGTATAAAAGGCTCAAAAAATATAAAAAGTCTTCGGTATATCCTGATATGTAAATGAATAAACGCTACTTTTGTTTTGTTTACAAGCATTTATAAGACAAGATGATAAAAAAGATATTGCTGGCAATTCTGTTATTGCCCACGTTGTTATATGCGCAAATCAATACGGAACGGGTGATGACCATTGCCCGCAACGCATTGTATTTCGAGGACTACGTGCTTTCTATCCAATATTTCAATCAGGTAATCAATGCGAAGCCTTATTTATACGAGCCTTATTTCTTCCGTGCGCTGGCAAAAATCAACCTGGACGATTTTCAGGGAGCGGAAGCGGATTGCGATCAGGCTATTCAGCGCAATCCTTTTGTTGTAGGCGCTTATCAGATAAGAGGTTTGGCACGTATCCGCCAGGATAAGTTCGACGGTGCGGTCGAGGACTACAAGACGGCTTTGAAGTACGACCCGGAGAATGTTGTACTTTGGCATAACCTCTCTCTTTGTCATATGCAGAAAGAGGATTTCAATGCTGCCAAAGAGGATTTGGGCAAGTTGCTCGCCATAGCTCCCCGCTATACGCGTGCGTACCTGATGCGCGGTGAGGTCAATCTCAAGCAGAACGATACGATACAGGCCTTGAAGGATTTTGATAAGGCCATTGATATGGACCGTTACGACCCCGACGGCTGGGCCGCCCGTGCCATTGTCCGTCTTCAGCAATCCGACTACAAGGAAGCTGAAAAGGATTTGGACCAGGCGATACACCTGAGCGCACGTAATTCGGGCAACTACATAAACCGGGCTTTGGCGCGTTTCCATCAGAATAACCTGAGAGGTGCGATGAGCGACTATGACCTGGCGCTGGATATTGACCCCAATAACTTCCTCGGTCACTATAACCGGGGACTGCTGCGTGCACAGGTAGGTGACGATAACCGTGCGATAGAAGATTTCGACTTTGTGCTGAAGATGGAGCCGGACAATATGATGGCAACTTTCAACCGTGGTTTGCTGCGTGCACAAACGGGCGATTACCGCGGCGCTATCAGCGACTACTCCAAAGTGATAGAAGAGTATCCCAACTTCACGGCGGGTTACTACCATCGTGCCGAGGCCCGCAAGAAGATTGGTGACCGCAAGGGAGCCGAGCAGGATGAGTTCAAGCTTATGAAGATGCAGCTCGACAAGCGCAACGGCGTGACAACCGGCGGCAATGACAAGGATGTGGCGGATAATGCGGACGGCAACTCCGGAAAGGATAACGGCAAAACCCGTAAGAAGTCCGACAAGAATATGGATAACTACCGCAAGATTGTGATTGCGGATGATTCGGAAGTGGAACAGCGTTATAAGAGCGACTATCGCGGCCGTGTGCAAGACCGTAACGTGACTATCAAGCTCGAACCTATGTATGCGCTGACCTATTATGAGAAGCTGAGCGACGTAAAACGTACCGTGCATTATCACAAGTATATAGACGAGTTGAATCACTCCAAACTGTTCCCCAAACCGTTGCGCATCACCAATATGGAGTCGCCTCTGACAGAAGAGCAGGTACGTTTCCACTTCGCATTGATAGACGCCCATACATCGGATATTGTGGCAGACGAAAAAAATGCCGGAAAGCGGTTTATGCGCGGTTTGGATTTCTATCTGGTGCAGGACTTTGCAAGTTCCATAGACGATTTTACACAGAGTATCCTGCTGGATGATACTTTCTTCCCGGCATATTTCATGCGTGCTTTGGTGCGCTACAAGCAGTTGGAGTACAAGAAAGCGGAAGCCGGCATGAACGAGGGTGCCGTTTCCGGTGCGCAAGAAGTAAAGAAGGCGGAAGTAACGGCGATGGATTACGATATTGTGAAAAATGATTTGGATCATGTCATCCAATTGGCGCCCGATTTTGTTTACGGTTATTATAACCGCGGCAATGTATTGTCGCTGCTGAAAGATTACCGTGCGGCATTGGCGGATTACGACAAGGCAATCGGACTGAATCCCGACTTTGCCGAAGCCTATTTCAACCGTGGCCTGACGCATATCTTCCTGGGCAATAACAGGCAGGGAATTTCTGATTTGAGCAAGGCAGGCGAATTGGGTATCGTTTCCGCTTACAATATTATCAAGCGTTTTACGAATACGCAGCAGTAACATTTTTTTGCTAAAAAATAGAATATCAATAAAGAATTAGCTATTTTTGCGTTCTAAAATTTGAATTATACATAGCATTATGATAAAGATAACATTTCCAGACGGCTCCGTTCGCGAATACAACGAAGGAGTGACAGGACTGCAAATAGCAGAAAGCATTAGTTCACGTTTGGCACAGGATGTATTGGCTTGTGGCGTGAACGGAGAAGTTTATGATTTGGGGCGTCCTATCAGTGAAGACGCTGAAGTGGTTCTCTATAAATGGGAAGACGAACAAGGCAAGCATGCCTTCTGGCACACCAGCGCCCATTTGCTGGCGGAAGCTTTGCAGGAGTTGTATCCGGGTATACAGTTCGGTATCGGTCCGGCCATCGAGAACGGTTTCTATTATGATGTGGATCCGGGAGAGACTGCTATCAAGGAAGCTGACCTGCCCGCTATCGAAAAGAAAATGGCGGAACTGGCAGCCAAGAAAGAAGCGGTTGTCAGAGAGAGTATTTCAAAGACGGATGCCTTGAAGATGTTCGGCGATCGCGGTGAAACTTATAAATGTGAGCTGATTTCCGAACTGGAAGACGGTCACATCACTACTTATACGCAGGGTGCGTTTACCGACTTGTGCCGTGGTCCTCACCTGATGACTACCGCGCCTATCAAGGCTATCAAGCTGACTTCCGTTGCCGGTGCTTACTGGCGGGGACAGGAAGACCGCAAGATGATGACACGTATCTACGGTATCACTTTCCCGAAGAAGAAAATGCTGGATGAGTATCTCGTATTGCTGGAAGAGGCCAAGAAGCGCGACCACCGTAAAATCGGCAAGGAGATGGACTTGTTCATGTTCTCCGATACGGTAGGCAAGGGACTTCCGATGTGGTTGCCGAAAGGTGCTGCATTGCGTATCCGCCTGCAGGAGTTCTTGCGCCGCATTCAGGCCCGTTACGACTATCAGGAAGTAATGTGTCCGCCTATCGGCAACAAGCTGCTGTACATCACTTCCGGACACTATGCCAAGTATGGTAAGGACTCGTTCCAGCCTATTCATACGCCGGAAGAAGGTGAAGAGTACTTCCTCAAACCGATGAACTGTCCTCATCACTGTATGATTTACAAGAACTCACCCCGTTCTTATAAAGACCTGCCTTTGCGTCTGGCGGAGTTCGGTACGGTTTGCCGCTACGAGCAGAGCGGTGAGCTTCACGGCTTGACCCGTGTACGCAGCTTTACGCAAGACGACGCGCACATCTTCTGCCGTCCTGATCAGGTGAAAGATGAGTTCCTGCGCGTAATGGACATTATCTCAATCGTATTCCAGTCTATGCACTTCGAGAACTTTGAAGCACAGATTTCTCTGCGCGACAAGGTGAACCGTGAGAAGTATATCGGTAGCGATGAAAACTGGGAGAAGGCAGAACAGGCTATTATCGAGGCTTGTGAAGAAAAGGGACTGAAAGCCAGAGTGGAATATGGTGAAGCTGCTTTCTACGGTCCTAAACTGGACTTTATGGTTAAGGATGCTATCGGCCGCCGTTGGCAGTTGGGTACCATTCAGGTAGATTACAACCTGCCCGAACGTTTCCAACTGGAATATACGGGAGCCGACAACCAAAAGCACCGTCCGGTAATGATTCACCGTGCTCCGTTCGGTTCTATGGAGCGTTTCGTAGCCGTGCTTATCGAACATACCGCCGGCAAGTTCCCGTTGTGGCTGACTCCGGACCAGGTGGCTATTCTGCCTATCAGCGAGAAGTTCAATGATTATGCTCAGGAAGTGAAAGACTACCTGAAGAGATACGATGTCCGTGCCATTGTGGATGAGCGTAACGAAAAAATCGGACGTAAGATTCGTGACAACGAAATGAAGCGTATTCCGTACATGCTGATTGTCGGCGAGAAAGAGGCTGAAAACAGAGAAGTTTCCGTCCGCAAGCAAGGCGAAGGCGACCAGGGAACCATGAAATTTGAAGATTTTGCTAAAAAAGTGAACGAAGAAGTTCAAAATATGATAAATAAATGGTAACTTTGCGCCCAATTGTAAAAGCATAGCATACATACGATGTTCTAAAGACCGCTTTTACTTAACAAAAAAATAATTTGGTAGTAATAAACAAGAAACAAACTGGAAGTAAACGTTATTTAATGAAGAATGACAGCTTAAAAGGGCAACATCGGATTAATGAGCAAATCCGTGCCAAAGAAGTCCGCATTGTGGGCGATGAGGTGGAACCTAAAGTATATCCGATAGCTCAGGCCTTGAAAATGGCCGAGGAAATGGAAGCAGATCTCGTGGAGATTTCTCCGAATGCACAACCCCCTGTTTGTCGTATTATTGATTACTCTAAATTTCTTTATCAGTTAAAGAAGCGTCAGAAAGAGCAGAAGGCGAAGCAGGTTAAGGTAAATGTGAAGGAAATACGTTTCGGTCCTCAGACAGACGACCACGACTATAACTTCAAACTGAAACACGCCAAAGGCTTTTTGGAAGATGGCGACAAGGTGAAGGCATACGTGTTCTTCAAGGGTCGTTCAATTCTGTTCAAGGAGCAGGGCGAAGTACTGCTGCTGCGTTTTGCCAATGATTTGGAAGACTATGCGAAAGTAGACCAGATGCCGGTTCTGGAAGGAAAGAGAATGACCATTCAGCTTTCTCCGAAGAAAGGTGCAGCTCCGAAAAAGCCTGCCGCACCGAAGCCGGCAGAAGCTCCGAAAGCAGCTCCGGCCGAAGACAAAAGCGAAGACTAAAGAAATGAGTAACGCCGCAGGTATAGTGCGTTGCCATATAATTAAATAATTTAAAAATAAGTAAGATGCCAAAGATGAAGACTAACTCCGGTTCTAAAAAGAGATTTACTCTTACCGGAACAGGTAAAATCAAAAGAAAGCACGCTTTTCACAGTCACATTCTGACTAAGAAAACCAAGAAGCAAAAGAGAAATCTGTGTTACTCTACAACCGTTGATATAACGAATATGAGCCAGGTTAAGGAACTCTTAGCTATGAAGTAATCAAAAGCGTACGAAGTATTATTAAAGTTATTAACCGAATGCATTAGCTTTAAGTCCGTTGCGTGAAGTACCGGCGCTAACATTCAAAAACAAGTAAAACTATGCCAAGATCAGTAAATCATGTTGCTTCTAAAGCAAGAAGAAAGAAAATTTTGAAATTGACCAGAGGTTACTTTGGTGCAAGAAAGAACGTTTGGACCGTTGCCAAGAATACTTGGGAAAAAGGTTTGACTTATGCGTTCCGTGACCGTAAGAATAAGAAGAGAAACTTCCGCGCTTTGTGGATTCAACGTATCAACGCTGCTGCACGTCTGGAAGGTATGTCTTATTCCAAACTGATGGGTGCTCTGCACAAAGCTGGTATCGAAATCAACCGTAAGGTTTTGGCTGATTTAGCAATGAATCATCCGGAAGCTTTCAAGGCCATTGTAGCTAAAGCAAAAGCTGCATAAGCCGGGGTAAAAGAATAAACCTGCAAGGCGCTGATTACGAATACGTAATCGGCGCTTTTTGTTTTTGGCAGTATTGTGGAAATGTGAAAACATCAGATGCAGGCAAACAATTTTCTTGTTTTTCTTGTTTCTTTCGTAGAAACTCACTACCTTTGAAGTAGAAAAAATAGCCGCATTGATTGGATCGGGAAACTCATCAATTCTAATGAAATACCGAGACAAGCTTCAGTTCTCAATGGCGGGCCACGCCCTTCGGGGTAACTCTTGAGTCGGTGGATTACAAAGAGGAGGAGCACTCAAATCATGTCATACGGAGTTTCATCACATCATCGGTGCGGCTTTCTATAAAAGAGGAACGGTAATCTTGGTTGACTACCGTTCCTTTTTCTTTTGTCGTTATTTTACGGTTTTGCTTCTTGAAGATCAGAGAGTTCAGTAAAAATTGGATTGGTTGCAGTGAGGGGGAAAAGTCCAGGCTTTTGCTCGTTTAACTCCAGGTGTTTACTCCCGAAATGCCTGAAGTTTTAGGTTGGAATGCCCGGTGTTTGGGAAGTAAATTCCGGGAGTTTCGGGAGTATAATGCAGGGATATTTACCGGTATGGCACGGCTTCATTAACGGTTGAAACTGGACATACCGGTAGAATATTATTTGTTATCCCGCAAGTCTTTTACCCTGACGGCTTTGCCTTCGCTTTGAGGCAGGGAGCCTTTCTTGACCAGCTTCACTTTAGGAGTGACAAGGATTTCATCTTTCAGTCGGCGGGAAATGGCTTTGCGTACTTTCTCCAGTTCTATATAGTTGTCGGTGGATAAGTCGCTGAGCTCTACTTCCACAATCATTTCATCTTGATTGCTGATGGTTTCCAGAGTAATGAGGTAGTTGCTGCCCAATTCGGGGAATTGCACCAATACCTTTTCCACCTGCATGGGGAAGATGTTGACACCCTTGATGATAAACATATCGTCGCTGCGGCCCTTGATGCGGTCGATGCGCAGATGCGTACGTCCGCAGGGGCATGTACCCGGAAGTATGCGGGTAAGGTCGCGTGTGCGGTAGCGTATCAACGGCATCATTTCACGGTCGAGGGTAGTCAGTACCAGCTCTCCAATCTCACCGTCGGGAACCGGTTCGCCGGTTTCCGGATTGATGATTTCAACCAGATAGCAATCTTCCCAAAGGTGCATGCCGTTTTGCTCGGTACACTCAAAGGCAACGCCGGGACCGTTCATTTCGGTCATGCCGAAACTGTTGTAGGCTTTGACACCCAGTATCCGCTCAATCTTCCTGCGCTGTTCGTCCGTATGAGGTTCGGCTCCGATGACGAGGGTTTTCAGAGTAGTCGATGCCGGGTCGATACCTTCTTCCTGAAATACTTCCGCCAGGCGTATGGCATAACTGGGAATGGCATGCAAGGCGGTGGTTCTGAAGTCCGTGATGAACTTGATTTGCCGTTTGCTGTTACCGGCAGCGGCGGGTACGGTCAGTGCTCCCAGGCGTTCGGCTCCGTATTGGAAACCTAATCCTCCGGTGAACATACCATAGCCGGAACTGTTTTGAAAAACATCGGTCTTTCGTATGCCTACTGCGTATAGGCAACGTGCTACAAGGTTGGCCCAGGACTCCAGATCGTGCCGGGAGTGGACGATGACGGTGGGCGTTCCCGTGGTTCCGCTGGAAGAGTGGATGCGTACACCGTCTTCGTGCATATTGCCGGCCACAAGTCCGAAAGGGTAGTTGGCGCGCATGTCCGCCTTGGTGGTAAACGGGATTTTCCGGATGTCTTCTATCGACCGGATGCTGTCTGCCGTAATGCCGTGCTTTTGAAAAACTTGTTTGTAATAGGGGGAATTTGCTGCAATGCCGATTGTCTTCCTAAGCCGCCGGAGTTGCAGTTTGTGCAACTCCTCACGCGGCATGGTTTCTATCTTTTCTTCCCAGTATTTGTCATTCATGGTTATTGGTATTTTGATTTACATCAGGTTTTCTGCAATTTCCTTACCGGCAACCAAGGCCTTGAGGTTCAGTTCTACGATGGCTTCGCCTTTACGTTGGAAGATGTCGCGGATGCTGTCCTGTACTTTCTGGTAATCAATGCCGAGGAACGGAATGGTAGCTCCCAGCAACACGATGTTGGCAACGCGGGGAGAGCCCACTTCTTTGGCTACTTCGTTCACGTTCAGTACAATCTTGTGAGGAAGCCTGTCAAGTTCGGCTTTGAGAGCTTCTTCGGCAGGATAGTGGGGGATATTGATGAAAGGGGCTTCGTTGGTTACCAGCCAGCCTTCGGGACTGAGGTAGGGAAGATAGCGCAGCGCTTCCATGGGCTCCAGCGATATGATAAGGTCGCATTTGCCTGTAGGGATGAGGTCGGAAGCGATAGGCCGGTCGCTGATGCGGAGGTTGGACTGTACGTCTCCGCCTCGCTGGCTCATTCCGTGTACTTCGGCCTGTTTCATGTATAATCCGTCTTTAAGGGCTGCCTGCCCGATTACGGTAGCGATAGAGAGGATGCCTTGTCCGCCTACGCCGGAAAGTATAATGTCTTTTTTCATGGCTTTACTTGTTTCGTTTCTTACGTGCTAAAGTTTGAATACATTCTCTGCGGGGAATAATGACGGATACTCCACAGTATTCGATTTCTTCGCGGATTATCTGCCTCATTTCCTCGTAGTTCTTCTTCAATGGAACTACTACGCGGATATGTTCGGGCGCTACGCCGATACCTGCACAGATAGCTTCGAGACGGCCGGTTCCGGCTGAATCCTGTCCGCCGGTCATGGCTGTGGTTTCGTTGTCGGAGATGACGATGGTGACGTTGGCGTTTTCGTTTACGCAGTCCAGCAGGCCTGTCATGCCGGAGTGGGTGAAGGTGGAGTCGCCGATAACGGCAACCGCAGGATGGACTCCGGCATCCGAGGCGCCTTTTGCCATTGTAATGGAAGCTCCCATGTCTACGCAGGAGTCAATGGCATTGAAAGGAGCGTTGGCTCCTAAGGTGTAGCAGCCGATGTCGCTGAATACCTTGTGGCTGGGGTATTCTGCCCGGAGCACTTCGGTCAGCACGGTGTACATATCGCGGTGTCCGCAACCTTCGCACAAGGCTGGTGGGCGCATTTCAACGAGTGAGGGAACAGCGAATTCCGCTTTGTTCTCTTTGCCTACGGCGCGTGCTACGCTGTCCGGATTCAATTCTCCGTCCTGCGACAGTGTGCCGTCCAGGCGTCCTTTGACTTTTACGCCGATGCCGAGGCAACCTTTCAGTTGTTTTTCTACAAACGGTTGTCCGTCTTCCAGTACGAGTATTTCGTTGCAGGCTTCTACAAGCTGCATCAGTTGTTTCTTGGGAAGCGGGTACTGGCCGATTTTCAATACCGGAAATTCGCAGCCTTCGGGATAGTTCTCCATAAGGTAGTTATAACCGATGCCGCAGGCTATGATGCCCAGTTTTTTGTTGGGACCGTCTATGTACTTGTTATAAGGTGAGTTTTCCGAGGCTTTGACAAAATCGTCCTGATGCTGCAACAGAAGTTTGTAGCGTTTGCGGGCGTTGCCGGGGAGCAGGATGAACTGGCGCGGGTCGTCACTGAAAGATACCTCGTTCTGAGGCTGTTGCGCCTTGCGTTCTACGCCGGAACGGGAATGTGCCAGCCGGGTGACCATACGCATCAGCAGCGGTTCGCCGGTTTGTTCGGAAAAGGCAAATCCGTTGTAAACCATGTCGTAGGCTTCTTGCTGGTTGCTCGGTTCGTACATCGGAATCAATGCAAAGTCACCGTAGAAACGGCTGTCTTGTTCGTTTTGTGACGAATGCATGCTGGGGTCGTCGGCTGCAACGACAATGATGCCGCCTTTAACGCCGGTCACGGCGGAGTTGATAAAACAGTCGGCAGCCACATTCATGCCTACATGTTTCATGCAGACCAGTGAACGTTTTCCTGCGAACGACATTCCCAAAGCTGCTTCCATGGCAGTTTTCTCGTTGGAACACCAGCGGTTGTGGATACCTTTTTCGGCAGTAATCGCTGCTGTCTGGATATATTCGGTAATCTCCGTCGAAGGAGTACCCGGGTAGGCGTACACACCGGATAGGCCGGCGTCTAATGCAGCCTGTGCAATGGCTTCATCGCCAAGTAAGAGTTGTTTGCTCATTTTTTAGTGTTTAAGTGTTAATCATGGTTTTAGTAACAATCGCAAATATAGCTTTTTGCTTTTGTTTTATTATGATATTAGTTGAAAATCTTTCTTTCGTTTAACGCCTTCCAATACTTTCTGGCATTTTTCATGTGTTCGGCGTAGTTGGCTGCAAAATTATGGGTTCCTGAAAAATCTTCTTTGGCACACATATAAATGTAATTGTGTCTGGTGTAATTCAGGACTGCGTCTATACCTATGGGGGTGGGAATGCGGATAGGGCCGGGGGGCAGGCCGAGGTTGCGGTAGGTGTTGTAGGGCGAATCGATGGTGAGGTGTGCATTGGCAATACGGCGCAGGCTGAAGTCTTGCAGGGCAAACTTGATGGTAGGGTCGGCTTGTAGCGGCATGCCGGCGTGGATACGGTTGATGTACAGGCCGGCAATCATGGGCTTTTCCTGGTTGTTGTTTGTTTCCTCTTCAACGATGGAAGCGAGGGTGCATACCTCTTCCTGTGTCATGCCGATGGCTTTCGCTTTATTGAGCCGTTCCCGATTCCAGAACTTCTGATGTTCTTTCTGCATCCGTTCGAGGAAATCCTCTACGCTCATGTTCCAATATACTTGGTAGGTTTCGGGTATGAAAAGGCAGGCTATTGTCGCTTTGCTGTATCCCAGCCGTTGCTGGAGCAGAGAGTCATTTATCACTCTGGCTATTTCGGCGGAATCAATCATCAGTTGTTTCCCTACGTTACGCGCCAGTCTGTCCAAAGTGCGTACGCTTCCGATGGTCAGGTTCATGGGGGCTTGGTATCCTCTGTAGAAACGGTTGAATACATGGTAAACGTTCTCGCCGGGACGTATCGCATAGCGCCCGGTGTGGATGTTGCCGGAGTAATCGCGCCATTGGGACATCCATTTGAAACCGTTGAAACTATTGGGCTTTCCTTGTGCTTTTATCTTATTGTATATGGAGTCTGTCGTATCGTCGCGGTCGATGTAGATATAAACTGTCTTTTGCGGATGAAATTGCGGAGTGAACAGGTAGTAATACATTGTACCCGCACTTGCAATGCCTATGAAAAGAATAACCGCCAGTGCTCCGAAAAGGATTCTTTTTTTCATCATAATCTTGATTGTTTTTGAGTCGGGCAAAGTTAGCAAGATTTGGGAATAAAGAGAATGCTTCCCTTGTTTTATTCATGACAGGAAGAGGGGGATGTGTCAATATATACTTGACGATTTCTTTTAGATACGGAAAACACGGATTTCACAGATTTTCTTTATTCTTTTTCCGTGAAATCCGTGTTTTCCGCGTAATCCGTGCCTAAACAAAGAAACAAATAGTAAGCGGATTTTAGTTTTGGCACACACACATTCTCTTCGGGTGTTTCAGCACTTGGATTTCAAATCCCGATTAATCGTCATCGTCGTCGTCGTCATCATCGTCATCGTAGTGTCGACAATGTCTCTTGTGGTGTTTTTTCGGCTTTTTGTATTTGTGTTTCTTATGGTGGAATTTGTCATGGCGTTCACAGTATGAATTATAGTATTCATGCCAGCAGTCACTGTGGTGATGGACTCTGTTATAGAAAGGGTTATAATACATACTTCCCGGCTTTATGCCAATCTCCACAAGGATACGGTTCCACCCGTAACGATGATACCGCTTGTAATAGTCGCATACATCACGCATTTTTTTTCCTGAAGTTCTGGCTATCTCAAGTGCAATTCCCACATTTCCCCAGTCATTGCCACAGCGTCTGTAGTAATCGTCTAAGGAATGGTTTGAAATATTATATTCCAGGCATAGGCGCTTTCTGTAATCAGAGAGTTCCACAGATGCGTAGCGGTTAGCTCTGCCGATAAAGACGGAAATGCCATCCTGGGCAGGCAAAGCGCATGCAAGCAGGAGAAAAAACAGTAGCAAATTAATCTTTTTCATAATGTTTCTAAGTTAAATGGAGTTCTGTTCCTTACTGTGTGAATATTTGGACAGTTTTCCGGCAACTTCTATTCCAGTTTTTCTTTGGCTTTTTCAATTTCATCGCCGGCTTTATCCAAAGCCTTCTTTACCTCATCCGCTCCCTCTTCAATCTGGTCCTGCGCCTCTTCGAGGGCTTCCTCAACAGATTCCTTTACATTTTCTACACGGTCTTTAACCTTGTCTTTAGCCTTTTTTTCTCTGCACGATGCAAAGGCAAGTGTAATTGTACATGCCAACATGGCGAATAATAATTTTCTCATATACTTACATTTTGGTGATATTGTGTAATTAGTTAAAATTCAAATGTAGAAATAAATATTGTGTTTGGCAAATTACGAAAATATTTTTGAGTATCATACATGAGTAAAATGCCCTGCTTATTGATACGTTCTACACAGTGGAGTTTTTTTTGAACTGTCGGATAATTAAAGAGATAAGTCTGCTTTGAAATATGTTTGTGAGTATATAAAAAGCTATCTGCTTCAGTTAGCCACTCCTTTTGCAGGTAAATGCCATCTGTTCTATTATGATATGTGGGGAATAGAGGGAATGAGAAAAATAATTTTTTTATTCGCACGACGGCTTTAAAAAGGGAAAAACGCTGATTATTTATTTGACAATCAGCGTTTTTTAGGAGAGCCGCTAGCCAGACTTGAACTGGCGACCTACGCGTTACGAATGCGTTGCTCTACCAACTGAGCTATAGCGGCAATGGGTTTTCGATTACGAGGTGCAAAGGTACATCTTTATTTGAATTTGCAAAAAGAATTGCCTGATTTTTTAGAAATATTTCTGTCTGGCATTTTTTCTATATTTGTGTATTTATCGGAGATATTATGGATAAAACCGTATGGTAAAGACGTTTAACTCTATTGGGTGATTGGAAAAGTACTGTTTGGTATAAGTGGAGTTTGTGGCAAAATACCGGTTATATTGAAGCCAGGAATTAATTCTTTTTCCAAAACTTCAAAAGGAAATAAATGTATATTATGAAAATAATGTATTACCTTTGTCCCCAATTAAAAACATTACTAGATAACTAAAAGATTAATCAAAGATCTTACTTATGCGTAAATTTATACTATTGTGTTTGTTGGTATTTACGGTATCAAGTGTGGTATTTGCCCAACAAATGACGGATGAACAAGTCATTCTGTACGTGCAAGAGGCTCAGAGTCAGGGGAAGACACAACAGGAGATGTTGGTTGAATTGATGAAGAAAGGAGTCACAAAAGAACAAATCCAGAGAATACAGTCTAAATATTCAGGCAAATCGGACGGAAGCTCTGAGGAAAATGCCAATTTCATGGGAGAAGCAAACTCCCGTTTACGTACGCAGAAAACTTACGAGAACAAAAACAAGAATATCTCTCAGGATGAATCCGGCTTGGATAATCTCGGTTCCCAAAAGCAAAGTATTAAAGGGCTGCGGGCGAAATCGGCCCAGCAACGCAATGGATATGGAACGGGGGTGAATAACAGTGGACAGCCGGGTTATGGTTATAATGGTCCTAAAAGCGCGGAAGACGCTTTTACACAACAGATTTTCGGACATAATATTTTCGATAACGAATATCTGACTTTTGAACCCAATATAAATGTGGCAACACCCGACAATTATCGTTTGGGGGCGGGCGATGAAGTTATTATTGATGTTTGGGGAGCTTCCCAGACTACGATTCGCGAAAAAATCTCGCCGGAGGGTACTGTGCAAATCGCAAAGTTAGGACCGGTTTATCTGAGTGGAAAGACCGTAGAGGAAGCCAATGATTATTTGAAACGCGAATTTGCCAAGATATATGCCGGTGTTGCGGGAGAAACTCCCAATACGCAAATAAATTTGACGTTAGGCGAAATCCGTTCCATTCAGGTGAATGTTATGGGTGAAGTTGTCGTACCGGGTACTTACACCCTCTCTTCATTCGCTTCAGTTTTCCATGCCTTGTATTGGGCAGGCGGAGTAAATAAAATCGGTAGTCTTCGAAGCATAAAAGTTATACGCGACGGAAAGACGGTTGCAGATTTGGACATCTACGATTTTATCATGGAAGGTCGGCTGAAGGATGATATCCGTCTTCAGGACGGTGATGTGATTCTTGTCAATCCTTATCAGACCCTGGTGCAGATATTGGGTAAGGTAAAGCGTCCTATGTATTATGAAATGAAGCCTACGGAAACAATCGGTACGTTGCTGAGATATGCCGGCGGCTTTACGGGCGATGCGTATAAAAAAGCCATCCGTCTTGTACGCAAGAGCGGACGCGAGCATCAGATTTTCAATGTGGACGAAATGGATTATTCGGTATTCCGTCTGGAAGACGGTGATATGCTTACGGTAGATTCCGTTCTCAACCGTTTCGAGAATCGTGTAGAGATTCGCGGTGCTGTTTACCGTGAGGGCTTGTATCAGCTGAGCGGAGAGGTGAATACCGTAAAACAGTTGATAAAGAAAGCGGAAGGTGTACGTGGAGATGCTTTCCTAAATCGTGCCGTAATCAATCGTGAACATGAGGATTTGACGCGCGAGGTTATTTCCATAGATTTGAAAGGCTTGTTGAAAGGTGTGGTTGCGGACATTCCTTTGCAAAAGAATGATATACTTTATATTCCCAGCATTCAGGATCTGAAAGAAGAGCCTACGGTGACTATCCATGGTGAGGTTGCAGATCCGGGTACTTATCTTTATGCCGACAAGATGACCATCGAGGATTTGGTCTTGGAATCGGGTGGCTTGCTTGAAGCGGCTTCTACAACGAAAATAGATGTATCGCGCCGTATTAAATCTCCCAAAAGCACGGACGACAGTAATATTGTAGGCCAGACATTTACTTTTGACCTGAAAGACGGCTTGCTGATAGGAGCGGGGAGCGAGAATTTTTATTTGGAGCCTTTTGATGAAGTGTATGTCCGTAAAAGCCCTGCTTATCGCAAGCAGAAAAATGTGGGGATAATAGGAGAGGCATTGTTTACCGGTACTTACGCGTTGTCCAAGAAGAATGAACGTTTGAGCGACCTGGTCGCTAAAGCCGGTGGTGTTACATCCGATGCTTATGTAAGAGGAGCCCGTCTTATCCGTAAAATGTCGGAGGAAGAGCTTCGCAGAAAGGAAGATGCCACCCGCATGGCTATAAAGGTCGGTGCAGATTCAACTACTTTATATGTATATACGGTAGGTATTCATCTGGATGAGGCTTTGAAAAATCCGGGTTCTGATTATGATATGGTGTTGCGCGAGGGGGATGTATTGTTTATTCCTGAATATGTAAGCACAGTGAAAATCAACGGTGCCGTGATGTATCCTAATACCGTACTGTACAAAGAGGGAGAGAACAGCCGTTACTACATCAATCAGGCGGGCGGATATGCTTCGAATGCCAAGAAGCGCAGTGCTTTTGTGGTTTATATGAATGGTACTGTATCCCGCATACGCTCCGGTAGTAAGACGGCAATCGAGCCCGGGTGTGAGATTATCATCCCGACTAAGGATCCGAGTAAGCGTATGAGCGTGGCCGAAATGGTAGGTATGGGTACTTCTATTGCCACTTTAGGCACAATGATTGCTACTTTGGTTAATCTCTTTAAGTGATAAGGACAATGGACGAAAGTAAAATACAAAAGGCTCCGCAAAAACTGGAGGAACAGGAAATAGATTTGATTGAGTTGGCTCAGAAAGTGTGGGCCGATCGTAAAATGCTTTATAAGGTATGCGGTATTGCGGCAGTGATTGGCTTGATTGTAGGATTCAGCATTCCTAAAGAGTATTCTACGGAAGTGACATTGGCTCCCGAAAGTGCAAGTAAAGTGAATGCCGGGAGTATGGGGGCATTGGCTGCTATGGCTGGCATCAACTTAGGGGGTTCTGTCGGAGAAGATGCCCTGTCGCCCGAACTGTATCCCGATATCGTTAAGTCAACTCCTTTTCTGCTGGAGTTGTTTGATGTAAGGGTCAAAGACCAGAAAGGCAAAATAGATACGACCTTATATGCTTATCTGGATAAATACCAGCGTTCGTCATGGATGGGTGCTGTAATGTCTGCGCCATTCAAGGCTTTGGGTTGGACCTTGTCTTTATTCAAGGATAAACCGGAGAAGAAGGAAGGAAAAATCGATCCGTTCCACCTGACATTGGATGAGGCGAAGGTGGCGGATGCTTTGAGTAAGCGTATCTTGGTTACGATTGATAAAAAAACAGGGGTTACAACTTTGGAGGTTACTATGCAGGACCCTTTGATTTCGGCTTCGTTAACTGATACCGTGATGCATTGTTTGCAGAATTATATCACAAATTACCGTACCAATAAAGCCCGTCATGATTTAGCTTTTACAGAGAAATTATATAAAGAAGCAAAGGCGGATTATGAGAAAGCTCAGAAAAAATATGCTACTTTTGCAGATGCCAACCAGAATGTGGTTCTGTTAAGCTATCGTGCCGAGCAGGAACGTTTAAAAAACGAAGTTGAGCTGGCTTATACTGTTTATACCCAGGTTTCCGGACAATTGCAGATGGCAAGAGCCAAAGTGCAGGAGATTACTCCGGTATATACGGTTGTGCAACCGGCTACGGTTCCTTTGCGTGCCGCCAAGCCGAATAAGATTATGATTCTTATAGGTTTTGTATTCTTGGCAGGAGTGGGATGTGTTGGCTGGATATTATTTGTGAAGGATTTATTTAAAGATTGGAGAAAAGCAAACAAAGCAATATGATGGCTAATAATGATATGAGTCGTTGGTGTGTTCTGTATACGGCGCCAAAGTCGGAGCGTAAATTAGTGCAGCGCCTGCATGCAGCAGGATATATGGCATTTTGTCCTATGCAAATCGTATTCAAGAAGTGGAAAGGACAGACCAAAGAAGTGTTTGCACCTCTGTTCCCCGACTGTGTTTTTGTAGAAGAAGCGACGGGTGTGGAGCTTTTTATTGCTTCGCAGGGTGGTGTATCTTTCTTACTGGACGCTGAGGGTCAGAAACTGTTTGTTTGCGCCGATAAAGCAGAGTTGCCGGCAAGGTTTGTGCGTTTGTTGAAATAGCACGGCATCTTGTTACTTGCAGAGAAGAAAAACAGACTTCTGTTCTTTGTATGAGGAGGGTGTGGAAAGTTATATGAGTTTGCTCTTTTCAACTGGGGCTTGATTATGAACCAACTTATGCTTATTTTTGAAAATAGAATCTAGATATAAGAAGATACTTACAATCGAATCCTGTTTCTATTTAGGGACATTCAGTATAAATAGAATGAAATTAGCCAACTAATTTATACTTACAGTATTGAGAATTAGTTAACTTTTTTGTATCTTTAGGTATTCCTATGCAAATAAGATTTGATAGCCAAAACGGGGGAGATATCCAAAACTAAGATATGGTTAAGATACAAAATATTTCAGAAATCCACCCTACTTTGGGCTTTACAGAATTTGATATTCAGGAGAAATATCGCAAGAGTTTTCATGAGAGTGAGCTTGGCAGACTTTACTCTGTGTTTCTGTTTGAGCGTATAGCAAAAGAATTAGGTCTATCGGAACATCGTCTGGGACGCAAGGGCATTTTCAGTCCTTGTGTAAAAATCGGTCTTATGGTCCTGAAAGCCTACACCGGATTCTCCGGCAGACAGTTGGTAGAACATCTTAACGGAAACATACACTATCAGATGTTCTGCGGAGTTATGATAGTTCCATCCAGTCCTGTGACTAACTACAAGATAGTCAGTATTATCCGTAATGAAATAGTATCCCTTCTTGACATTTATTCCCTTCAGAAAGTGCTTGCCTCACACTGGGAACCTTATCTTGAGAACTTTCACGTGTGTGACTGATGCTACATGTTATGAAAGTCACATGCGTTTTTCTACGGACATGAAGCTCCTTTGGGAAAGCCTCGAATGCCTCTCAAGCATATCTGCCGGCATTGCAGTGATTTGGTCATAAGGCGTCCACGTAACAAATATACGGATGTAGCAGCGTCCTATCTGTCTTACTGCAAGAAACGAAAAAGGAAGGCTTCAAAGATAAGGATGCTCAAGCACTGTGTATGCTCAAGTTTCTTGAAAAGCTCATCAGTCAAAAGGATGAGATCCATAGGGAGTGCGGTGCTTTACTCCGATATACCCAGGATTGTCAGAAACAACTTTCCATAGTCAGGAAGGTTCTTGTACAAGAAAAGGAAATGTTTGAATTCAGGAAAGTCAGTGACTGTATTGTTAGTATTGACCGGCATTATATACGTCCTATCGTAAGAGGTAAGGAAACAAAGTCCGCTGAGTTCGGTGCGAAAGTCAACAATATACAGATAGATGGAAGATTTTTCATTGAGCACATCTTGTGCAAGGCATTCAATGAGGGTATACTTTCGGAGCGTCAAGACATGACGCTTTGGAAGAAGTCTGGTTTCATTACGACACATCTTCTTATTTTATGCTATTTACTATTAATATATAGTTGCTTTAGCATTCGAACATTCGGCTTCTTGCCAGCATGCAAGCGCCTATAATACCGGCTTTATCTCTTAATTTTGAAAGCATGATAGCTGAATCCTGGTTGACTAAATTCAGAGAGTATTTTCTTATGGCTGTTTTTATAGGTTGGGCTATATAATCATCTGTTAACGATAATGTTCCTCCGATAATTACAAGCTCAGGATTGAATATATTGATTAATCCTGCGATTTGTTTACCTAATTTTTGCCCGATTTCTTCTACAATCTCAATACATAGTAAATCTTCTTTGTTTACGGCGCCTATTATTTCATCCAATGTAAGCGCGTCTCCTTTTATATTAATTCGGTTGGATAGGATGGAGTTTTCTCCGCTGTTTATGCGCTCTAATAAAATGCGGTGCAGAGCTGAACCGGATGCTTCCGTTTCCAAACACCCTTTTTTACCGCAATGGCAGAGTATTTCATTTTCAAATACATTAATATGTCCGAACTCGCCGGAGAATCCTGATTTTCCAGTATATATTTTACCGTCTATAATTATTCCGATACCCAGTCCCCAGCTTATATTTACGAAAATAATGTTCTTCTCTCCTGTTACGCAACCTTGCATGTATTCTCCGTACGTCATAGCTCGGGTGTCGTTGTCTATGCAAACCGGATGCCCTATTTTTTCGGTTAGTATCTCTGCTAATGGCCGTTCAGAGAAATTAAACATACTGAAGCTGTATCCGGAATCCGGATTGACCCGCCCTGAAATATTGATGCAAATATTCATTATTTTTTCAGTGTTGATGCCGGTCTTTTTAATAAAGTTACTAATGAGTTTGCATAGTTCTTCCAGAGCTTCAGATGTGTTTTCAAACTTATAGGGAATATTCATTTTTAATTCTATCATATCCCCTTTGAAATTGATAAGTCCTATATTGATAGAGAACTTTTTTATATCTACTCCTATAAAATAACCGGATTCAGGATTTAAACCATAAAGACTTGGGTGCCGCCCGCCAGTAGTTTCTAATTTTCCGTAATCATTAATATAACCGTCTTCGCACATTTCATAGATGAACTTGGTTATCGTTGGAACACTTAAATCCAGTTCTTTAGATAAATCAGTGATAGTAGAACTACCATTATATATATAATGAGTGATTATTCTTTTTTTTATGAGAGCATTTTTACTCCCCATTTCTATTTCTTTGAGTAATTCCTGTGTCATATTAATCTTTACTTTTATTAGATTTGACAAATATACTAAATTATTTAGTTAATATATCGTATATATACTTTTAATTATTGCTTAATTGTATTGAATTAATAAATGTATATATAGTTTTTAGGTTGATTCATAAAATTAAAGCTTCTATTTCTTTATTTATATGCGTATTTTATTCATATAAATTAAATAAAATACATTTATTTGGTGTATATAATAAAAATATTTAGTAATTGTTTGTGATATTAATAAAAAGATTATATATTTGTTGCGAATAAAACGAAATAATACTAAGAAAGACCTCAAATGAATATGAAAACAAACAAACAAAATAGTTTTCTGCACAAGAAGTGGATCATCTGTTTTACATTTGCTACACTTTGCTTAGAATTCTATAAATCTGCAGTTTATCTTTTCTTTAGTCTGTCAGGTAAACAAAAAATAGATTTAAAATTGAATTTATTGGCAGTGAGATTCTTCTACAATAGATGTGAGATTGCTTGTATATAATTAATAGTCTTTTTAAAATAATAGGTATGAAATCAAATATTAATTTCCCTTATTTAATTTTTCTCTCTGTTGTGGCTGCATTAGGTGGTTTCCTTTTCGGATACGATGCCGCTGTTATTTCCGGTACTGTATCTCAGGTTACCTCTCAATTTCAGTTAGAGGAAATTCAGGTAGGATGGTTTGTTGGCTGTGCTTTAGTAGGGTCTATTGTCGGAGTTTTGTTTGCAGGAAAATTGAGTGATAAATGGGGACGTAAAGTGACTATGTTGGTTGCTGCTATTTTCTTTTCTGTATCAGGTATTGGTTGTGCATTTACTCTGACTTTTGACCAACTGGTTTTTGCACGGATATTGGGAGGGGTGGGGATAGGTATAGTATCTGTCGTTTCTCCTCTTTATATATCCGAGGTCTCCATTGCTCAATATCGGGGTCGGTTGGTTTCTCTGTATCAGTTGGCTGTAACAATTGGTTTTTTAGGTGCTTATTTAGCCAATTATCAATTGTTGCATTTTTCTCAAAGTGGGGTGGTTTTGAGTGCTGATTGGATGAATAAGATTATGGTTAGTGAAGTTTGGCGTGGTATGTTAGGATTTTCAAGTATTCCGTCTATACTATTTTTTATAATTATCTTTTTTATTCCGGAAAGTCCCCGTTGGTTGGTTTTAAAAGGCCGTGACGTTTCAGCCGGAATGATTTTCCGGAAAATATATCTTTCAGAAGCGGAAGCTGGAGAACAATTGTACGAAACCCAATCCGTTGTTCGGTCTGAGGCTAAATCCGATTGGAGATTTTTATTACAACCAGAGATTTTTAAAGCAGTTTTGATAGGTGCAAGTATTGCCATCTTGGGACAGTTTATGGGAGTAAATGCTGTTCTTTATTATGGCCCTTCTATTTTTGAACAAGCAGGTTTGTCTGGTGGAGATGCTTTGTTCAGTCAGGTATTAGTTGGAATTGTAAACGCAGTAACTACGGTAATTGCTGTCTTTATTATAGATAAAATAGGACGTAAGAAACTTGTATATTATGGAGTTTCCGGTATGGTTATTTCTTTATTATTGATAGGTTTTTATTTCCGTTTCTCAACGACTTTTAATTTGCCAAATATATTCTTATTAATCTTTTTCTTATTCTATGTTTTTTGCTGTGCCATTTCTATCTGTGCGGTCATTTTCGTTTTGCTTTCAGAAATGTATCCTACACGTGTCCGTGGAATGGCAATGTCCATCGCTGGATTTGCATTGTGGATAGGTACTTATCTTGTAGGCCAGTTAACCCCCTGGATGCTTCAAAATCTGACTCCTGCAGGAACCTTCTTACTATTTGCAATCATGTGCGTACCTTATGTTCTAATTGTATGGAAATTAATTCCGGAGACTACCGGTAAATCTTTGGAAGAGATAGAAAGATATTGGATGAAAAATAATCGACCTTATAATTAAATGATAAATTATGGATTTTAAAGAATTAGCAAAGCTTTATAAAAATGAGCTGTTAGAGAATGTTTTGCCTTTTTGGTTGAATCATTCTCAGGATCTTGAATTTGGAGGTTATTATACATGTTTGAACCGTAATGGTGATGTATTTGATACTGATAAATTCATATGGTTGCAAGGGCGCGAAGTTTGGTTGTTCTCTATGTTATATAATAAAGTGGAGAAGAAACAGGAGTGGTTGGACTGTGCTATTCAAGGCGGTGAGTTTTTGAAGAAGTATGGCCATGACGGCAATTATAATTGGTATTTTTCTTTGGATCGTCAGGGAAATCCATTGGTGGAACCGTATAATATCTTTTCGTATACGTTTGCTACGATGGCTTTCGGGCAGCTTAGTCTGGCGACCGGTAAGCAGGAATATGCTGATATTGCCAAAAAAACTTTTGATATTATTCTTTCTAAAGTAAATAACCCTAAAGGAAAATGGAATAAGTTACATCCTGGTACACGTAATCTAAAGGGTTTTGCTTTACCTATGATTCTTTGTAATCTGGCATTGGAAATAGAACATTTATTAGATGAAAAAATTCTATTGAATACTATTGATACTTGTATTCATGAAGTAATGGAAGTATTTTATCGTCCGGAATTGGGAGGTATTATTGTAGAAAATGTACTTGAAAATGGTGAATTATCTGATTCATTCGAAGGACGTCAAGTTACTCCCGGTCATGATATTGAGGCTATGTGGTTTATTATGGATTTAGGTAGGCGTTTAAATCGTCCGGAATTGATAGAGAAAGCTAAGAATATCACTTTAACTATGGCAGAGTATGGATGGGATAAAGAATATGGTGGTTTGTTCTATTTCATGGACCGTAAAGGATATCCGCTTCAGCAGTTGGAATGGGATCAAAAATTGTGGTGGGTACATATTGAAACATTGATTTCCATGATTAAAGGCTATCAGTTAACTGGTGATAAGAAATGTCTTGAATGGTTTAAGAAAGTGCATGACTATACTTGGAGTCATTTTAAAGATACGGAATATCCGGAGTGGTATGGATATTTGAATCGTCGTGGTGAGGTATTGTTACCTTTGAAAGGCGGTAAATGGAAAGGCTGTTTTCATGTACCAAGAGGGATGTATCAATGCTGGCAAATATTAGAGGATTTGAGTATGAATAATTAATAAAGATAATACCATGAAGAGAAAAATATTTTTGACCTTGTGTTTTATCATGATTGTTGCTTCTACAGTCTATGGTGGAGATAATAGAGTAGGGCTAACTTTAATTCCACCGGGTACCATTACCAATAAGGTTGATTTGGATATTCGTGCAGGTATAGTGAATCAAGGAACAGAACAACAAGACTTTAAAATTTCTATTTACTTGAATAATGTGGAACAGCAGTCTTTACTACACTATTCTACAATAACACTGCCCATAGGAGCATCACATAGTATTAAATATGTATTGAATACTACCGATAAAGTGGGAAATAATCGTATTATCCTGAGAGTAGAAGATGGAAAACAGAGTTATGAAGTTACTAAGAAATTTGAAGTAATAGAGTCTGATATTCGTTCTACCCGTCTTATTGACGGGGCTTGGGCAGGTATCTACCATTGGAGTGAAATAGAAGGAAAACATTGGAACGCTGATATAAAACAGATGACAGATGCCCAATGGCATGAAATGGTGCGGTCTATGCACAATATTGGTATGGATGTCATTGTAATTCAGGAAGTATTTCGTAATCAAGAATATGTGGGACAACATAAAATGAACGTTGACAATTATCCGGGTAAGGCTTTTTATCCGTCAGAACTTTATCCGGATAGGGTACCTATTATGGCGCATGATCCGTTGGAGGCTATTCTTAGTGAGGCTGATAAACTGGGGATGTCGGTTATGATGGGTGTGGGAATGTTTGCATGGTTCGATTTTTCTGCGGAATCTCTTGAATGGCACAAACAAGTGGCCAAAGAATTGTGGAATAAATATGGAAGTCATCCTTCTTTTTATAGTTTTTATATTTCAGAAGAATGTGCCGGAAACCTTTATAATTCGGAGCAGACCTATGAAATGCAGTTAGTGAGAAAAAAGGAAATTTGTGATTTCTTCCGTGAATTCAAAAAGTATATCAAAAAGTTTGCACCAGAAAAACCTATTATGCTTGCAACAAACAGTATGGGAGTATTGGATGGGGCAGATGCATATCCCGCTTTACTGCAGAATCTTGATATTTTATGTCCGTTTGGCTTTGCACGTATGCCCAAAGGAGATTTAACAGGAAAAGAGGCTGCTGATATATTGCAGAATTTCTGTGACGATGCAGGGGCACATTTGTGGTTTGATCTTGAGGCATTTTTATTTAATCCGGACAATTCTCTATATCCGCGTCCCATAGAAGAAATCATTCATGATCTGACATTGCTTGATAATTTTGAAAAGGTACTTTGCTATCAGTATCCGGGGGTATTTAATGACCCTAAGATGTCTCGTAGAATAGGTGAGAAGCGCACTATTAAGTTATATCAGCAATATCAGAAGTATATGAATGATGTGAAGCGGATGCGCAGAAACAATAAATAAAACCTTTTGTATAATTAAATTTTATATTATGAAAATTATTAAAAGAATTTCTATTCTTTGCCTATGTTTGTCGTACATGATATTATCGTCATGTTCAGATGATTACGGAGCTAATCCGTTTGACAATTCACCATTTACGGTATCCAAATTGCCAAAGGTGCTTTCGTTTGAACCCATTGAAGGTAAGGCGGGTACTGAGGTTACTATAGTCGGCGTTAATTTCTCTACTGCTACCGATGTGGCTTTTGATGGTAAAAAAGCTGAAAGTTTCGAGATTATTGATGATACCACTATCAAAGCCATAGTTAGTGAGAAAACTACGACAGGTCCTATATCGGTAACTAATGAGAAAGGTACGCGTGCTTCAAAAGAGAAATTTACGTTTATTAAAGAGGCTGCGGATGATACACCATTGGATGTCAATTTGGCGGAAGGCAAGGGTGTAACGGTATCCATTAATGAGGCGGCTAATTTCCATATAACAAATGGTAAATATGAAAATGCTTGGCAAGTAGTTGACGGAGCAACTCCTGCGGCCGAAGGTTGGTTTATTATAGACCTTGGAGATGTATATACTTTCGATAATATTGTCACAGCTTGGGATATGGGAGCTTATGCTACTGATTATGAACTTTTGGTTTCAGAGGATGGGGAGCAATACACTTCAGTTTCTCACACGACAGATTGGACTACTGCAAATACTGAAGTATCAGGTATTTTTACTGTTGGAAAACAAGATATCACACTTACTTCAGCTGTAAAAGCCCGTTATGTAAAAGGTATTGTAAAAGCATGTAATTCACCGTGGGCGATGACAGTTTGTGAGGTTGAAGTTTATAAGAGAAATGCTACTAGTGGAGAGGATGATACTCCGTATGATGAAAATATTGCTGTAAGTAGAAGTGTAACGGTATCCACTAATGAAGCTGCTAACTTTCATATAACAAATGGCAAATATGAAAATGCTTGGCAGGTAATTGATGCTGGAGCAAGCCCTATGGCTGAAGGTTGGTTTATCGTTGATCTTGGTGATGTAATGAGTTTTAATAATATTATTACTGCTTGGGATATGGGAGCTTATGCTACAGACTATGAACTCCTTATTTCGGAAAATGGTGATAACTATACTACAATTTCACATACAACGGACTGGACTACCAATAATATCGAACCTGTTGGAGTTTTCAATGTAGGTAAACAAGATATTAAACTCGGTAATTTAGTGAGGGCTCGTTATATAAAAGGTATCCTAAAAGGATGTAATTCACCATGGGCGATGACTATTTGTGAGCTTGAAGTTTATAAGCGGAAGGATGGCAGTGGTGATACTCCTACAGTGCCGGAGGATACAACTCCGATGAATACAAACCTGGCTTTGAATAAACCTATTACAGTTTCTTCTACGCTTTATCCGGTTCCGCAAGAAGCAGTAGATGGCAATACTACTATTTCTAAGTGGGCTACTAATGATGTTAACACAGCGGAACATTCTCTGGTAATAGATTTAGAACAAGAATATACCATCAATAATATTGATATTTATTGGGGGTATAATAATCACAGTATCAAAACAAAAGTCTTAGTTTCTTCTGATGGAATTAATTATACAGAATGTGCTTCAGAAAATTATAACCCGACAGCTCAGGCTGGAGAAGTAGTTATACATAATATAGCATTCAATAGTATAAAAACTCGTTATGTGAAAGCTGTTTTTACAGCATATATGAAAGAATGGGGACTTTGGTGCTATGAATTTGAGGTTTATAAACGATAATATTTATTACTGATAATATGAAAAAAGCATATATAATGGTCGTGATGTTTGCGACTCTTTCTTTAAGTACATTTTCAGCTTGTGGTGATACGAGTACTGCACCGCCACCCACTGTTTTAAATCCTGATGAAGATAATTCTGATGGTTCGGATGGGGGAGAAGGGGATGAAACGAGTGAAATGACTCGTATTTATGACATAGTGAAAAAAAATCAGCTTGCTTATATTCGTTCTTTGCAAATATCCAGTGGTGCGATTAAAGATAATGAGCAATCTAATAGTCGGATTTGCCCTTATTTTTCCAACTTTGCTGTTATGGCATTGTTGAAAAATCCGGTAATGGAGAATGTGGAAGTGGTGAAGAAATACATTACTTGGTATTTGAATAAACTTAATAGAACTAATATCAATCCTCATACAGGACAACCGGAAATAATAGGCTCTGTTTATGATTATTATGGCGATACAGAAACAACCCATGGCACATATGATTCGGTAGATTCTTATGCTGCTACTTTTTTAGAGATTGTAATGGAATTGGCAAAGTTATCAGAGGAGAATAAAAACTGGTTGCAAGAGAAAAAAGATGATATTTCCTTGGTAGCAAGTGCTATGATAAATACTATAGATACTGAATCTTTTTCTATCCCGACGGATTTTACCTCGGATGATAATGACTATCTAAGCATAGCTAAACTTGATTATCCAGTAAAATATTTAATGGATAATTGTGAAGTAAATATGGGACTTAAAGCTGCTTTATGGCTGAAAGATAATGGGTTAATAGATAATGCGGTAGATTTTTCAACTTTTCTTGCTCAGAATACAGCGTCTGTAAAGGCGTTGTATAATGGTACTGTTTTCCGTTGGAATAAAGGAGCTAACGGAACAGGAACCCCTGATTTAAGTAAGTTCTATGCTGATGCTGTATGCCAACTGTATCCTGGTTTGTTCCAAGTTATTGAACCGGATAGTGAGATTGCCAATAAGGTATATACACAATTCAATAGAAATTTTGGAAGTTGGGCGAGTGGAACGACTTATGATGATTACCCGTGGACTATTATAGCCTATGCTGCAGCTACTATTAATGATGTAACAAGAGTAGAAACTTACGTTAAACATATTTATTCTTATAACTCTAAAGGGCAGCAGAAAGATAGGTGGTATAGTGCAGAAGCTGGTAGCCTGCTTTTGGCTATAGATAGAATACAAAATCCGATAGTGGATAGTAAATATTCACATATCAACTAATATTTAATATAATGATACTACATATGAAAAATTTGAGACAAAATAAAGGTGAGAGTTTGATCATGACCTTGTGTTTTGTTCTGTTATTACTCGTCCCGTCTGTAATATCAGCACAAAATTCAAACATTACCGGTAGGGTGGTGGATACTCAAGGTGAACCGATTATTGGTGCTACAGTTATGCAGGAAGGAACAACAAACGGTGTGATAACCAATGTTGATGGGGAATTTATTTTTTCTTCTTCTGAAAATGTCACATTGATTATAAGTATGATAGGTTATCAAACTGTGACTTTGAAAGCTACCCAAGGACAACGTTTAAATGTAATAATGAAAGAAATGTCCTATGAATTGGATGGAGTAGTTGTGATAGGTTACGGTTCGGTAGCTAAAAAGGATTTGACAGGTGCCGTAGGAGTAGTTAGCGGAAAAGATTTAAAAGATATGCCGGTAAGTAATATTAATAATGTACTTCAGGGTAAAGTTCCTGGTATGACAGTTAGTTCCAGTAGTGGTACGCCGGGGGCTGGAAGTGTTGCTCATATTCGTGGTATTGGTTCTATTACAGGGTCTACCACTCCGCTCTATATTGTGGATGGACTTCCGCAGGATGGTATTGATTATTTAAATCCGAATGATATTGAATCCATTGCAGTTCATAAGGATGCATCTGTGGCAGCAATCTATGGTTCTCGCGGTTCAAACGGTATTATCATCGTTACTACAAAGTCCGGTAGTCTTGAGAAGAAGACAGAGGTGGCCTATGATGGATATGTAGGTTGGCAGTCTCCTTGGAAACGTCCCTATATGCTTAATGCTGCCGATTATATTACTTATAAAAATATGGCTGCCGATAATGCAGGAGTAGACCGTCTTCCGGCTTTTTCTACTCAGGAAAATATTGATGCTGTACTGAACTTTGTGAATAAAAATTCCGGTCCAAACGGAACAGACTGGTGGAAACATATCACTAATGATGCTGCCTTTATGCACAATCATAATATCAGTATCAGTGGTGGAGGTAAAAATGTAGGTATTCTTTCCAGTTTGTCCTATACTGACCAAGATGGTATTGTGAAGGGTTCCAGTTATGAACGCATTTCATGGCGAAACAATTTTGACATGAAAATATCGAATCGTATTTCTTTGACGGCAAATGTGGGAATCATTGATGAAAAACGCCAATTGGTTGATGAAAGCGGTATGGCTACCGGTACTGTTTATACAGCTATGGGGGGGGATCCTATTACTCCTGTATTTCGTAATAATTTGGTCGATGTTCCTGATTTCCTAGGTGATATTTACAATGGTTATGAGCCCAACAATCTTTATTCTCAATATGCAGGGTTCTTGTTCTCGAACAAACGTAACCCGGTAGGACAGATTGAAAGAATGCGCCAGAGCACTTATGAAACTCTTTTTGTAAAAGCAGGTGCGAATTTGGAAGTGAGACTTTTTAATTTCTTAAAGTTTAATTCTCGTTTTGGGATGGATCTTGCCCGTTCAACAACGGAGGGACTACAACCTAAGTATTTCTTGAATGCTTTTGACAAAGCTGATGAAAATACTGTAATAGCAAATAATTCCAGAAATAATTATTTTGTATGGGAACAGACATTGACCTATGATCAGACTTTCGGAAAATTCAAAGTAGGAGCTTTGTTAGGTACTTCTGCCGAGAAGACGTATGTATCAATTGTAAATGCTTCCATACAGGGAATTATTAATAACGATAAGGATATGGCTATTCTGAATGCCGGAACTATCAATCCTTCAGTGTCGGGGTATCCTTATGATAATTCAATGCTGTCATTCTTCGGTCGTGCCAGTTTGGATTATGATAGTAAATATTTATTGGCGGTAAATTTACGCCGCGACGGTTCTTCAAAGTTTGCTGATGGCCATAAGTGGGGTACTTTCCCGTCTGTGTCGGCTGCATGGCGCTTTTCCAGCGAAGCATTTATGAAGACTGCACATAGCTGGCTGGATGATGCTAAATTACGCGTCAGTTATGGTTTAATCGGTAATCAAAATGTTCCCGGCGGACTTAATTATTCTCAATATGGAAGTTCAATATACGATTACTATTGCTTCGGTTCTCCAACTACTCCTTCTATCGGTTCCGGAGTGATTACGGTGGGAAATCCAGTAATGGAATGGGAAACTTCCAAACAATTTGACTTAGGACTTGATTTGCTCCTTTTCAATAATAGTCTTGAAATTGTGGCTGATTATTTTCGTAAAGACATTGATAATATGTTGATGCAGGAACCGTTGCCCACAACATTAGGTTTCCCAATGTTTCCTTATTCTAATGTCGGTTCGATGCGCAATACCGGTTGGGAGTTTGGTATAACTTATCGTAAGGCTTGGAGTGATTTTAACTTTACTGCTTCTGCTAATATTTCTACATATAAGAATGAAGTCACTTCATTGGGTAATGGCGATGCAATCTATGGGCATGCATTTGATAATGTAACAGTATTGACCAAGACAGAGGTCGGACAGCCGGTAGGTTATTTTTATGGATATGCTACTAATGGTATTTTCCAGAATGAGGAGCAAGTGGAAGGTAGTGCGCAAAGAGAATCGGCCAAACCGGGAGATATTCGATTCAAAGACCTTAATAGTGATGATGTATTAGATGAACAAGATCGTACTAAGATTGGTGACCCTTGGCCGGATTTTGTGTATGGTTTATCCTTGGGCGCTACTTGGAAAGGATTTGATTTTAACGTATTCTTTCAAGGGTCACAAGGAAATGATGTTCTGAATATGACTCTCCGTGATTTTGAATCGGGAACCGGTACGATGAATGCCCGTGAAGGTTTTCTGAATCGTGCATGGAATGGTGAAGGTTCTACGGATAAATACCATAGAATATCTGCCGAACAGGGACAGAATAGCGAAATCTCTGATTATTTTGTAGAAGATGGTTCTTATCTCAGACTGAAGAATTTGCAATTAGGTTATAATTTTTGTGAACGTTTATTGAAGATTAAAGGTATTAGCTACTTACGTCTTTATGTAAGTGCTCAAAATCTATTTACTCTTACCAAGTATTCAGGTCTTGACCCTGAAATTGGTTCCAGTAATGCTACTCTTAATGGTATAGATCAAGGGTTCTATCCCCAAGCGAGAACATGGACTGTTGGTTTAAATATTAAATTCTGATATAAAATGAAAAAGATAAAATTATTGATAGCATCTTTGGCAGCAATCTCATTCTGCTCTTGTTCCGATTTCTTGGATAGTACTCCTAAGGGGACTATGACCGAAGATAAGTTTTTCCTATCTCCTGATGCCGGGTATAGTACAGTTGTTAAATGTTATGATATGCTTGGGGATGCAATAGGTTATGAGATACCCCGTATGATGTTGTATAACATTGCTACTGACGATTCGGAAAAAGGTGGTTCGGATGCCAGTGACCGGCCTAGTGCTGCTGATTTAAGTTTCGGTCGTCCATTAGCTTCTAATGCGGATTTGGCTGCACTTTGGGAAGGCATGTATAAAGCTATTGCAAGATGTAATCTTTGTTTGGAAAATATCCCCAATAAACCTTTGGTAGATGCCGATGGTTATCCGATTGCGGCAGACGTGAAAGCCAGATATATAGGAGAGGTGAAATTTTTGCGCGCATTTTATTATTTCGAGCTCTGCAAAATTTTTGGCGGTGTACCTTTGGTAGAGCGTTCATTAACAGTAAATGACAGTAAAAGCTTGCAAAGAGCTACTGAGGCTGAGACTGCAGAATTTATTATGAACGATTTGGCCGATGCAGCATTGGAAGAGAATCTTCCTAGTCGGGTTTCATTGCCGGAGTCGGAAATCGGACGTGTCACCAGGGAAGCCGTATGGGCAATGCAAGCACGGGTATATATGTATTTTGCCAAGGATGATGCTTCTTATTATGAAGATGCACGTGATGCTGCAAAAAAGGTTGTGGAATCAGGTTGTGAATTAGCTCCCAATTTCCAGTCACTTTTTCTGGAAGGGAATTATTTACTGAGTGAATCTATCTTACCGAATATACAAGGAGATGATCCTACCAATAATGTTTACGGTTCTTTTGTACCTGTATATTCTAATCCGAGAGGTTCTGTTGGTGCATATGGTTTTGATCAGCCTACTCAGAATTTGGTTGATGAATTTGAAGAAGGGGATCCCCGTTTGTTGTTTACTATTGTGCAGCCTGGTGATAAATTCCCCGGTACGGTGAAAGATGAAGTTTTGGATTTCTCCACTTACCCTAATACAGGTTATCATAGCCGTAAAGCTTTTTTGGTAGCTTCAAGAAGGGGACTAGGGTTTGGTGATGATGCCTGGACATTCAATATCATTCGTTATGCCGATGTTTTGCTGATGTATGCAGAGGCTTTAATTCAAACTAATGGTGATAAACAGACTATAGTAAAATGTATCAACGCAGTTCGTCAACGCGCTAATGATTCGCGTGGAGAAGATGCTGAAGCCGTTTCTCGAGTATTGACTATTCCTGATAAAGACTTGAAAATGGTAACTGTAAATGATGATTTATTGGAAGCTGTCAAGCATGAACGCAGGGTAGAGTTGGCAATGGAATATAACCGTTTGTATGATCTTAAACGCTGGAATTGTTACATTGAGACGATGAACGCATTTGCCAATTATCCTTATGCAAAGGGGCGCGGCGCGGCATTTAAAAAAGGAGTTAATGAATTGTTTCCTATTCCGCAGTCAGAAATTGACCGCTCTGGTGGTTCTATTAAGCAGAATCCCGGATATTAAGAAAATGGGTATTATTAATTAAAATAAGACGGGATAGTTGTATATTTGTAAACTATCCCGTCTTATTATTTTTAATGAGAGTATAATATTATTTTAAAAATAAAGCATATAGTGGGCATAATGAGTATTTTAATAATGATTGAATGATGGTTAGTATAGATATGAAGAAAATAGTTTGCATACAAATATTGTTATGGATGTCATGCCTGATAAATGTATCAGCGCAAGATTCTTACAAAGAATATGAGCAAAAGGTGTATGTGTCTTCCCAGGGCGATTCTTTGCAATATTGTTTGTTGCGTCCGGAAGTGGAGAAGCCGGGTGAAAAATATCCATTGGTACTATTCTTGCATGGTGCAGGTGAACGAGGTAATGATAATCGGAAGCAGTTAAAGCATGGGGGGCAAATGTGGCTTAATCCTGTCAATCGAAAAAAGTATCCGGCTTTTATTTTGTTACCTCAATGTCCTGCAGAAAATTATTGGGGGTATGAAATGCGTCCGAATTCTTTAGAACCTTTTGGGATGCCTGATAATCCGGAACTCACCACTACTATACGTACGTTGAAAAGTTTGCTTGACACTTTTCTTGATATGCCACAGGTAGATAAACTTCGTGTTTATATAATGGGGCTTTCTATGGGTGGAATGGCAACCTATGATATGGTTATTCGTTATCCTGAAATCTTTGCTGCTGCAGTTCCTATTTGCGGCACGGTAAATCCTGTCCGCATTGGAAAAGAACTAAGAGAAATTAAGTTCCGTATTTTTCATGGTGATACAGACTCTGTTGTAACACCTGAAGGTTCCCGGGAAGCTTATAAAGCATTGAAGGCTATTGATGCCAGCGTTGAATATATCGAGTTCGTAGGATGTGATCATAACAGTTGGAATCCTGCCTTTAATTATCCTGATTTTATGAACTGGTTGTTTAATCAAAAGAAAGAGAAATAATTCTCTTTCTTTTGATATGCATTGTCTGTTTTTTATACCCAGAAGTATAATCTTTAGTCAAACAAACTCTTGAACTTCTTAAAAATCTTCTCCTTAATAGAAGTATTCGGCTTGAAATTATCCGAACCTTCCATTTCTTCCAAGGCTTTTTTCTCCTCTTTATTCAGAGTTTCAGGTACATATACACTGACATTCACCAGTAAATCCCCGGTACCGTATCCGTTTACATTAGGCAAACCCTTGCCGCGTAAGCGGAGAACCTTTCCCGGTTGTGTACCCGATTCGATTTTCACCTTCACCTTACCGTCGATGGTGGGTATTTCTACCGCACCGCCCAATGCCGCTGTCGGGAAGCTGAGCAACAGGTTATAAATCAAGTCGTTTTCGTCACGAATCAGTTCCTTATCCTGTTCTTCCTCTACAAGAATCAGCAAGTCGCCCGGTACGCCGTTGTGCTTGCCGGCATTACCTTTGCCGCCCATGGAGAGCTGCATGCCTTCGGCTACGCCTTTCGGGATGTTTACGGTAACAACTTCTTCACCGTAGACGATTCCTTCACCGGCACATTCCTTACATTTATTCTTGATAACTTTACCTTCGCCGCCACAGGTAGGACAGGTGGTGCGTGTCTGCATCGTTCCGAGAATGGTCTGCTGGTTGCGGATTACCGTACCGCTGCCCTTACAGGTAGGGCAGGTTTCCGCACCGCCGTCTCCTTCTGCACCGGTTCCATGGCAATGGCTGCACGGTACATATTTTTTCAGTTTGAATTTCTTTTCGACTCCAGTAGAAATTTCCTTGAGGTTCAGCTTTACCTTTACGCGCAAGTCCGAACCGCGATAACGGCGTTGTTGTGCACCACCGCCGCCAAATCCGCCGAACCCGCTGAAACCGCCGCCGAACCCACCGCTGTGTCCGCCGAATATATCACCGAACATGGAGAAGATATCATCCATGGACATGCCGCCGCTGAAACCGCCGAACGGTCCGCCGTTACCGGCGGCACCACCCATTCCGGCATGGCCGAATTGGTCGTAACGGGCACGCTTGTCCGGATTGCTTAATACATCGTATGCTTCCGCCGCTTCCTTAAACTTCTCCTCGGCTACCTTGTCGCCAGGGTTTTTGTCGGGGTGATATTGGATGGCTTTCTTGCGATAGGCTTTCTTTATCTCTTCTACCGATGCTGTTTTTTCGACTTCCAGTACTTCGTAATAATCTCTTTTTTCCATATAACTGTGTATGTTATTCTCCAACCACTACTTTGGCATGGCGGATTACTTTGTCGTTTAGCGTGTAACCGGTTTGTACGCAGTCCAGAATTTTACCTTTCAAAGCTTCGTCAGGAGCCGGGATTACGGCAATGGCTTCGTGGTAGTCTGTGTCAAGCGGCTGTTCTTTGGTTTCGATTACTTTGACACCGTTCTGACCCAATACTGTCATAAACTTGTTGTAGATAAGCTCCACACCTTCTTTTACGGCAGCTACGTCGGTGGCAGTTTCCATGTTTTTCAGGGCGCGTTCAAAGTCATCTACGATAGGAAGGATGCTACTGATGCTCTTTTCTCCGCCGTTCAGGATGAGTTCGGCCTTTTCTTTCATCGTACGTTTACGATAGTTGTCGAACTCGGCAGAGAGACGCAGGTACTTGTCTTTCTGGTCTTCAATCTCAGCGTTGGCCTTTTCCAGTTCCTGAGCGAGTTTTTCTTCCTCTGTCAGGGCAACTTCTTCTTCTTCTTTCTCTGTTGTTTCTTCACAAGTTTCGTCTTGAGCGTCTTGTGCTTTTAACTCTTCTTCGTTGATGTTTTCTTTTTCTTTAGAGTCCATATTGTTATGCTTGTTATTCTTGTAAAATGATTTTGCTTTCATTGTTGTTAAGGGTTTAAGTTAATATGATACGGTTTTAATAGCAAAAACTTTGCCAAATTGACGGCTTTTGCCAAAAACGCTGCAAAGGTAATATTTTTATGTCAGATTGACAGCGTAATGTGCTATAAATAGAGCGCTAACCTTGTGCGGACAGTAAGTTAACTCGATAGGTTGCAGTCTGTTACCTTTGTTGTATGTATCGGGTTAACTTCATATCATGCAATAAGTTAACTCGTTGTAAGCTGTTTTACCGTATTATTTCGTATCTTTGTACCCGCAATTTGCAGAGTTATAGGTATTAAATTGTAAGTAGTACATAATAAAACAGTAAATATAAAGATGATTACAGTCTCGAACGTATCGGTTCAATTTGGTAAAAGAGTGTTGTTTAATGATGTAAACCTGAAGTTTACAAGTGGTAATTGTTATGGTATAATCGGTGCCAACGGTGCCGGAAAGTCTACTTTCCTGCGTACTATTTCGGGCGATTTGGACCCGACAACGGGGTCTATCATGCTGGGACCGGGCGAGCGCCTGTCCGTATTGAGCCAGGACCACTTCAAGTGGGATGCTTATACGGTGATGGATACCGTGATGATGGGGCACACCGTGCTGTGGGACATTATGAAACAGCGCGAAGAACTCTATGCCAAAGAGGACTTCACGGACGAAGACGGTCTGAAGGTATCCGAACTGGAAGAGAAATTCGCCGAACTCGACGGTTGGAATGCAGAAAGCGATGCTGCCGCCTTATTGAGCGGACTGGGCATCAAGGAAGACAAGCATTATGTGCTGATGGGCGAGCTGAACAACAAGGAAAAAGTACGTGTCATGCTGGCGCAGGCTTTGTATGGCAATCCGGATAACCTGCTGCTGGACGAGCCTACCAATGACTTGGACATGGAAACCGTAACCTGGCTGGAGGACTATCTTGCCAATTTTGAACATACCGTTCTGGTAGTGAGCCACGACCGTCACTTCCTCGACTCCGTTTGTACGCATACCGTGGACATCGACTACGGAAAGATTAATCTCTTTGCCGGAAACTACAGCTTCTGGTACGAGTCCAGCCAGCTTGCTCTCCGTCAGCAGCAGAACCAGAAGGCTAAAGCCGAGGAGAAGAAGAAAGAATTGGAAGAGTTTATCCGCCGTTTCAGCGCCAATGTGGCGAAGAGCAAGCAGACTACCAGCCGTAAGAAGATGCTGGAGAAGCTGAATGTGGAAGAAATCAAACCGTCGTCACGTAAGTACCCGGGCATCATCTTCACTCCCGAACGCGAACCGGGCAATCAGATTCTTGAAGTAGCCGGACTGACGAAAACGCTGGAAGACGGCACGGTGCTGTTCCGTGATGTGAACTTCAATGTAGAGAAAGGGGATAAAATCGTGTTCCTTTCACACGATCCGCGTGCCATGACCGCTTTGTTCGAGATTATCAACGGAAATATGAAGCCGGATGCGGGAACTTTCAACTGGGGTGTTACGATTACCACCGCTTATCTGCCGTTGGACAACACCGCTTTCTTTAATACGGATTTGAATCTGGTTGACTGGTTGAGCCAGTTTGGCGAGGGCAATGAGGTATATATGAAGAGTTTCCTCGGCCGTATGCTTTTCTCCGGCGAAGAGGTGCTGAAGAAAGCAAGCGTACTGTCGGGTGGCGAGAAGATGCGTTGCATGATTGCGCGCATGCAGTTGCGTAATGCCAACTGTCTCATTCTGGATACGCCGACCAACCACCTTGACTTGGAATCCATCCAGGCATTCAACAATAACCTGAAGACCTATAAAGGAAACATCCTGTTCTCGTCTCACGACCACGAGTTCATCCAGACAGTGGCAAACCGTATCATCGAACTGACCCCGAACGGCATCATCGACAAGATGATGGAGTATGATGAATACATCACTTCCGACCACATCAAGGAGCTGAGAACAAAAATGTACAATAAATAGGGGTTAGTGGTTAGCGATTAGTGATTAATGGTGTGTCAAAACAAAAAGGTGATTATGGTAATATTATCTTATTTGTTGGTTTTTTAGGCACGGATTGACGGATTTACTTTATTTTGGGGTAATATTATCAAAACAGTTGGTATATTACCCCTTATTCTTTTTCCGTGAAATCCGTAAAATCCATGAAATGCGTATAGTCCGTGTAATCCATGCCTAAAAGAAATTATCAAACCACATCCCACTCTCATCACCAACCCTTAACCCCTAATCGTTAATCGCTAATCGTTAACCCCTAATCGCTAATCACTAATCGTTAATCGCTAATTTTAAAATCACTCCTGTTCCCACTATCATCAGCACCGTACAAAGTACAGAGCCTTCAAAGCCGAAGGCACCGCCGTTTATCAGATTGGCTTCGGGCAGCCGAAGGGCCAGCAAGCCGTTACAGAATTTATTTCCACTGACCTCATAGCCTAATACCGGGCCTTGTATCCAGTTCCAGAACCAGTGTAGAGCTATCGGGAAGCAGAGGTTGCGTGTGTATATATAGGATGAACCTAAAAGGATGCCTGCCAGAAGTATGTTGATAAAAGACAGAAAGTCGAAGTTCGGATTGCCTATATGAATCAAGGAGAACAGGGCGGCGGAGAGGAACAAGGCACAAAACTTATTCACCCCGCTTTGCAGCAGGCGTTCCAATACAAATCCCCGCAATGCCAGTTCCTCTGTTACGGCTACCAGCAGGAAGAATACAAGGCTGATCAGTAAGGAAGAAGGATTGAATGCCACTCCTGCAATCTCTACCGCACCTGCCCACAAGGATATGCCAAACCCTACCGCATAAAGAACGGTTGCCAGCAGTATTCCCGACAGCCAGTCCTTCCAGCGCATCGTAAAAGAGCGTCCGAGCCCTTCCAGTGAAAAGCCGCGTAAATGCCATACTATCCATGCGGAAAGGAATACGCCTGCCAGCATCAGCGTCTCGCTCAATATGAAATAGGACATCGTATCGGCCTCTTCCTTTCCTAACTTCAGCAATACGGTTGCGAAAGGGACGCTTATTATTGTAATGATGATGACGGCAAGCGCGGCGAATGAAACAATGTCGATTGCCGCTTTTCCAAAACGTTTGGCTTTGGATTCATTTCCGATGGTTTCCATGAAAAAAATAAGTTCGGTTAATTAATATCCGACAAAAATAGCAATAAAAAGAGAAATCATTATTCACGGTTGGCGCTTTCTTCTTATATTTGAAAATTAAATCAATCTGACACAAAACATGAACCTGAAAAAGATACTTTTAGTAGCCGGACTGGGCATTATGATATCGAACGTCTCCGCCCAGACTTCCAGGAGATATACCGTTGCCAAACCCGGTACTTTGGTGGAAATGCTCACCGAAGAAGAAGCGAACGAGATTACCCACCTTGTCCTGCAAGGCAAGCTGAATGCAGTGGATTTCCGCCACCTGCGCGATGAATTCAAGAAACTGCAAATACTGGACATCTCCAATGCATCCATCAGTATGTACGCCGGAAAGAACGGTACGCATCCCGACCGCTTTTACATCTATCCCGCCAATTGCATCCCGTCCTATGCTTTCTGCAAGCAGCTTGGCGACAGCACTTTTGCCGGAAAAACATCCTTGACGGAGGTAATCCTTTCCGACAAGACCAAGAACATCGAAGACGGCGCATTCAAGGGATGCACCAATCTGAAGATTTGCCGCATACGCAAGAAAACTCCCCCCAACCTGTTGCCCGAAGCCCTGGCGGACAGTGTAACGGCGATATTCGTCCCTCTGGGTAGCAGCGATTCCTATCGTCGCGGCAAGCGGTGGGAGACATTCGCTTTCATAGAGGGCGAACCGGTAGGAGCTTTGGTGCAGATAGCCACCATGGGCAGCCTTGCCAGCGAACTGCTTCGTGCGGGCATACAGCCCAAAGATGTGAACTTCCTTACGGTAGAAGGTAAGATGGACGAGGCGGACTTTACGTTGATACGCAACTACATGCCCAATCTGGTGAGCGTGGATTTGTCCAAGTGCAATGCCACAACTATCCCCGAATACACGTTTACCCAAAAGAAATACCTGCTCAATATCAAACTGCCCCATGGCTTGAAGAGCATCGGCCAGCGTGCGTTCAGCGGATGCGGACGGTTGTGCGGCACGTTGGAACTTCCTTCCGGTGTAACTGCCATAGAGTACGGTGCATTCATGGGATGCGACAATCTTCGTCATGTCCTCGCCACCGGCGATAAGATTACAACTTTGGGTGATAACCTTTTCGGCAATGACAAGGACAAGCTGATATATAGGGATTAGGGGTTAGTGATTAGGGATTAGTGATTAGGGATTAGTGCCTTGCGGTGTGAGTGCGCAGCCTGCTAATCACTAATCGCTAATCACTAATCGCTAATCACTAATCACTAACCCCTAATCACTAACCCCTAATCACTAACCCCTAATCGCTAACCGCTAACCCCAATCATCGTCAGTTGTATACGTTTCCGTTCGGTATCTACGCTGAGCACCTTTACGCGTACCTGCTGATGGATGGATACAATCTCATTAGGGTTTGATACATACTTCTGCGCAAGCTGGGAGAGGTGTATCAAGCCGTTTTCCTTGATACCTATATCGACGAAAGCGCCGAAGTTGGTGATATTCCCCACGATGCCCGGCAGTTCCATGCCTATGCGCAAATCATCGATTGTACGCACGTTCTTATCGAACTCGAACACCTTGATAGGTCCGCGCGGGTCACGCCCCGGCTTCTCCAGCTCTTGCAGGATATCCTTCAAGGTCGGCATTCCGACGGTGGGAGAGAGGTAGCGTTCCGGCTGTATCTTCCGGCGCAATTCTTTGTCGGCAATCAGTTCGGCCACGCTGCATCCCAGGTCCTTTGCCATCTGCTCCACGATGTGGTAGCTTTCGGGATGCACCGCCGTGTTGTCCAGCGGATTCCCGGCATCCGGTATGCGCAGGAAGCCGGCACATTGCTCAAAAGCCTTTGCGCCCATGCGCGGAACTTTCATCAGCTCCTTGCGCGATGCGAATGCTCCGTTCTCGGCGCGGTAGTTCACGATGTTCTGCGCCAGTTGAGGACCAAGTCCCGATATATACGTCAGCAGATGGCTGCTTGCCGTATTCAGGTTTACGCCGACCAGGTTTACGCAGTTCTCCACGGTCTGGTCGAGGGATTTCTTCAGCTTGGTTTGGTCTACGTCGTGCTGGTATTGCCCCACACCGATGGACTTCGGGTCTATCTTGACAAGCTCCGCCAGCGGGTCCATAAGCCGGCGGGCGATGGATACGGCACCGCGCACCGTTACATCATATTCCGGAAACTCATCCCTGGCTATCTTGGAAGCGGAGTAGATGGATGCACCCTGCTCGCTGACAATGAAAATCTGCACTTCCCGGTTGAACGTCTGCCGTTTCAGGAAATCTTCCGTCTCGCGGCTGGCAGTGCCGTTGCCCACGGCGATGGCTTCGACCTTATAGGCCTCTATCATCTTCTGCAGTTTGGCAAACGCCTCTTTGCTTTGGTTCACCGGCGGATGCGGATAGATATTCTCGTTGTGCAGCAGGTTGCCCTGCGCATCCAGGCACACCACCTTGCAGCCGGTGCGGAATCCGGGGTCTATTCCCATCACCCTTTTCTGCCCCAGGGGCGATGCCAGCAGCAACTGCCGCAGGTTTTCCGCAAAGACGCGGATGGCTTCATCGTCGGCACGCTCCTTGCTTTGCGCGGCAAACTCGGTCTCGATAGACGGTTTCAACAGACGTTTGTAGGCATCCTGCACGGCTTCCGCCACCTGCTTCCCGCAGGCGTTGTTGCTCTGTACAAACTGCCGTTCCAGCCGTTCCACGCACTCCTCGTCGTTGGGGCTGATACTCACTTTGAGCAGACCTTCCGCTTCGGCGCGGCGGATGGCAAGCAGGCGGTGCGAGCTGCATCGCTTCAGGGGCTCCGAACAGTCGAAGTAATCCCGGTATTTGGCGCCTTCCTCCTCTTTGCCTTTTATCACTTTGGCGGTCAGCAGGGCTTGGCGTGCAAAGGTATTCCGCAGCATGTTGCGGGCGCGTTCGTTCTCGCTCACCTGTTCGGCTATGATGTCGCGCGCACCTTTCAGGGCATCGTCCGCATCCTTTACATCGCCTTTCACGAAGGCGGCGGCACGCTGTTCGGGATGAGGCTCGCGCTGGAGCATCAGCAGGGTGGCAAGCGGTTCGAGTCCTTTCTGGCGGGCGGCTTCCGCACGGGTTTTCCGTTTGGGCTTGTAGGGCAGGTAGATGTCTTCGAGGGCGGTGCTGTCCCACGTGTCGTCAATGCGCTTTTGCAGTTCCGGGGTCATTTTCCCCTGTTCGCGGATGGTGGCGACGATGGTCTCCTTCCGTTTCGCCGTTTCCTTCAGTTTTTCGTAATGGGTACGGATGGATTCTATCTGCACTTCGTCCAGTCCGCCCGTCATTTCCTTGCGGTAGCGGCTGATGAACGGGATGGTTGCTCCGTCGTCGAGCAGGGAGAGTGTCTGCCCGATTTGTTTTTCCGATATGCCGAGAATGGCAGCTATCATGCTGTGAAAGATTTGTGTCATGTCAGCTTCTTTTTTTGATAATGAGCGCCAAAAGTACGAAAAACAATCTTTCCCTACCGCCTTTTTGTGAGTTTTATTATATCTTTGCGCTGTTTACACATGGTATTTATACATTAACAGAACAACGAAATGAAAAGACTGACCTGCTGTCTTGCGTGGATGTTCCTGCTGATTGGAGCAGTTGCCGCGCAGGATAAAGAAGTAAAACTGAAAATAGTACAGACCAGTGATATCCACGGTAATTTCTATCCCCACGATTTCATCCTTCAGCGGGAGGCCGCCGGAAGCCTGGCACGCGTGCACGCATTCGTACAGAAAGCGCGCGAAACCTATAAGGACAACCTGATTCTGCTGGACAACGGCGACATCCTGCAAGGCCAGCCCACCGCCTATTACTATAACTACATCGACACGGTATCGCTCCACGTAACCGCCGATATGCTGAACTTCATGGGCTATGATGCCGCCAATATGGGCAACCACGATGTAGAGACGGGACGTGCCGTTTTCGACCGTTGGGCGGGCGACTGCCGTGCTCCGGTGCTGGGCGCCAACATTATCGATACCGCTACGGGCGAACCCCACTTCCGGCCCTACAAGGTGCTGGAGCGCGACGGAGTGAAGATTGCCGTTCTCGGCATGATAACGCCCGCCATTCCGGTGTGGCTCTCCGAGAATCTGTGGCGGGGGCTTCGTTTTGACGACATGGAAGAGACCGCCCGCAAGTGGATGAAGATAATCCGCGAAAAGGAGCGTCCCGATATTGTAATCGGTATGTTCCATGCCGGACAGGACGCCTTGCTGATGGGCGGCAAATACCGGGAGAATGCCTCGCTGGACGTAGCCCGCAATGTTCCAGGCTTCGACATCGTGCTTATGGGCCACGACCACGCCCGTGAATGCAAGAAGGTGCAGAACGTGGCAGGCGATTCCGTACTGGTGATGGACCCCGCCAGCAACGGCATCGTGGTGAGCGACATCGACATTACCGTGACCCTGCGCAACGGTAAGGTTACGGACAAGCAGATTGACGGCGTGCTCACCGAAACCGCCCCCTACGGCATCAGCGGTGAATTCATGAAACGTTTCTCGCCGCAGTACGCCACCATTCAGGATTTCGTATCGAAAAGAATCGGACGCTTCACGAAGACGGTCTCCACCCGTCCCGCCTATTTCGGTTCTTCCGCCTTCATCGACCTCATCCATACCTTGCAGCTGGACATCAGTGGCGCCGAGATTTCATTGGCGGCTCCCTTGTCCTACGACACGCAGATTAAGGAAGGGGATATTTACGTGTACGACATGTTCAACCTCTACAAGTACGAGAACATGCTCTACACCATGAAACTTTCGGGCAAGGAAGTGCACGATGCCCTGGAAATGTCCTACGACCTATGGACCAACCGCATGACTTCGCCCGACGACCACATCCTGCTGCTCCGCGACCAACCCCGCGAAGGCGCTGCGGACAGGGCTGCCTTCAAGAATTTCAGCTTCAATTTCGATTCCGCCGCTGGCATCATCTACACGGTAGACGTCACGAAGCCGTGCGGCAGTAAGGTAACCATCCTCAGCATGGCAGACGGCACCCCGTTCCACATGGACAAGATGTACACGGTAGCCCTGAACTCCTATCGCGGCAACGGCGGCGGGGAACTGCTGACGAAAGGTGCGGGCATCTCCCAGGACGAGTTGAAGGAACGCATCATCAGCTCTACCGACAAGGATTTGCGCTATTACCTGATGCAGTACATCGAGCAGAAGAAGGTAATCGAGCCGCGTGCGCTCGGCCAGTGGAAATTCATTCCGGAGGAGTGGGCTGTTCCCGCTTCCAAGCGCGATTATGAATTTCTGTTTGGTACAAACCGAAATTAGTATTACCTTTGCCGTCCCTAACTCAAGAAACAAACCGTAAGACGTGAGAGGAATAAAAAGAACCATATGCGCATTATGCTTGCTGGCGCTCTTCGTGGCGTACCAGGCAAGCATAACGGCGTTTACCCACGTCCACTACGTCAACGGGGTGCTGATAACCCACTCGCACCCTTTCCATAACCAGCATTCGCACTCCACCGACTCGCTGATTGTCATCGGCCTGCTGTCGCACTTCAGTTCGGACACGCCGGACTGCTGCGAGCTGCAACACCCGATGCGTTCTCTGTTGCAGGTGATGGAAAGCGAAACCGATACGCCCGTCATAAAGGGAAAAGCGTGTCGGATGCCCTCTCTCCGCGCTCCCCCTTATTCCGTTACCCTTTGATAGTGTTGTACCAACGCCTGGTATGCTCCATACCAACGTTGGGTATTCGTTGTACCGATGCTTGGTATTCGATGTACCAATCTTTGGTACTCGCCGTACCAATGTTTGGTATCCGTCGTACCTGCCTTTGGTACTTGCCGTACCAAGTACCGGTACAGAATTGGTATCATTAAGTAACTGAAATAAAAGCGATTATTCAAATGAAACAAATTATATTGGCGTTGATGCTTGCTGTGGCAGGTATCGGTGCAGCCGTTGCCGCAAACCCTATCAGGGAAGGCAACATGATTTCCGGCCATGTTCTTGTAAAAGGTTCGGAAGAGAATATACCGTATGCCACCGTTTTGATTGTAGGCAGCGGACAGGGAACAGTGTCCAATGAAGAAGGTCAGTTCGAGTTCAAGAACCTGCCGGCGGGCAAATATACGTTGCGCGTATCCGCCGTAGGCTATAAGACACAGGAAAAGGCGATTGAAGTAAACAAGGACTTTACGGCGGTGGTGCATTTCCAGATGGAAGAGGAAAGCTTCATGACCGATGAGGTCGTGGTGTCCGCCAACCGCAACGAGGTGAGCCGCAAGGCTGCTCCCGTGGTGGTGAACGTGATGAGCGCCAAGCTCTTTGAGATGGTGAACTCCACCGACCTTGCCAAGACACTCAACTACCAGTCGGGCCTGCGGGTGGAGAACAACTGCCAGAACTGCGGTTTCCCCCAGGTGCGTATCAACGGTCTGGAAGGCCCGTACTCGCAAATCCTGATAAACAGCCGTCCCGTCATCAGTGCGCTGAGCGGGGTATATGGGCTGGAGCAGATACCGGTGAACATGATCGAGAGGGTAGAGGTGGTACGCGGCGGCGGTTCGGCGCTGTTCGGCGCCAATGCTGTGGGCGGAACTATCAATATCATCACCAAAGACCCCATTAACAACTCCTTCCAGGTGTCGAGCATGTTCTCCAACATGGACGGCAAGTCCTGGGAGCAGTACATGGGTGGGAACGTATCCCTGGTGGCCAAAGACAACTCCTACGGCATCGCCCTCTACGAAAGCTACCGCAACCGCAATCCGTACGACCGTGACGGCGACGGTTTCTCCGAACTGGGCAAGCTGAACATGAACACCTTCGGCTTCCGCGCCTACTACCGTCCCACGCATTTCAGCCGCATCAACCTGGAGTATCACACCACCAACGAGTTCCGCCGCGGCGGCAACAAGTTCGATCTTCAGCCCCACGAGGCGGACATCACCGAGCAGACCAAGCACATCATTAACAGCGGCGGACTGAGTTACGACCTCTTCTGGCGCGAGTATAAACATAAAATCTCCTTGTACGGCTCCATCCAGCACACACCGACCGCAACAGCTATTACGGCGCACAGAAGGACATGAACGCCTACGGCAAGACGGACGACCTGACGTGGGTGGCAGGCGGCATGTACGTGGGCAACATGAACAACTGCCTTTTCGCCCCCGCCACCTTTACGGGCGGACTGGAGTATCAGAACAACTCCCTGCACGATGTCATGACGGGCTATCACCGCGATATGCAGCAGGATGTGCGCATTGCCAGCGCCTTCGTGCAGAACGAGTGGAAGATGAACGTACTGACCATGCTCGTCGGCGCCCGCCTGGACAAGCACAACCTGATAGACAAACTGATATTCAGTCCCCGCGTCAACCTGCTTTATAAGCCTACCGAGGACTTCCAGGCGCGCCTGACGTACTCCACCGGTTTCCGCGCCCCGCAGGCCTACGATGAAGACCTGCACGTCACCGCAGTAGGCGGCGAAGGCGTGCAAATCAAGCTGGCGGACAACCTGCGCGAGGAGCGTTCCAACAGTTACAGCGGCTCGGTGGACTGGACCGCCCACCTGGGACACTGGCAGGCAAACATCCTTGTAGAGGGTTTCTATACCGACCTGCGCCACGTATTCGTGCTCGAGGACATCGGCAAAAACGATGTGGGCGATGTAATCAAGGAACGCCGCAACGGCAACGGCGCCCGCGTGTACGGCGCCAACCTCGACGCCAAGATTGCCCACGGCAAGGAAGCGCAGCTCCAGTTGGGCTTTACCGCGCAGCGCAGCCGCTACACCCGCGAGGAAGTCTGGACACAGGTGGACGGCAAGGACCTGACCACCAAGCGCATGCCCCGCACGCCCGACTATTACGGCTACTTCACCTTCTCGTCCGCTCCGCTGAAGAATTTCGACTTCTCCCTCTCCGGCACGTATACGGGCAAGATGATTGTACCGCACTATGCCGGGTACATCGCGGAAGACCGCATGGAGACCACGCCCCAGTTCTTCGACCTCAACCTGAAGCTGAACTATACCTTCGTGCTGCACGACCACATCAAGTTCCAACTGAACACCGGTGTGCAGAATATATTCAACAGTTTCCAGAAAGACTTGGATAAGGGCGAGTTCCGCGATGCCGGTTATTTCTACGGTCCCACGCAGCCGCGTACGTTCTTCATCGGCTTTAAAATAATGAATTAGGATAACATTCACGATTTTTAAACCAATAATTCCGTGAATAATCCTATATTTGCCGGCAAAGCGCATGAATAATGAATACAAAACAGATACGCAACGTTGATATCTCCGGTATACAACACCTGCCCATGATTGACTTTATCGGCAATGATTTCGCTATTTTCGATGATATAAGGGACATCCCTTTCACGCCATATCCAACGCGTCTGAACGCTGCCTGCTTTGCCGTCTGCCGGAAAGGCTGGTGCAAGCTGAATATCAACTTGCGGGATTATGAAATGCGTGAAGGGATGCTTTGCATCATCCTGCCCGAGCAGATTGTGCAGCAGGGCGAGCGTTCCGATGATTTTTCAGGCAGCTTCATAGCCGTGTCCCGCGACTTCATGGACCTGGTGATACCCACGATGCAGCAACTGTTTCCCATGTTCTTCATGATAAAGGAGCGGCCTTGCATCGCTGTCACTGCCAACGAGTTGCAGGCGTTCGAGGAATATCACTCTTTCCTGTGGAGCAAGGTGAAGCTGAAGGACAATCCCTACCGCAAGGAGATTACGCAGGGATTGCTGATGGCGCTGTTCTACGAGATATACGACATCTATCAGGGACATGCCGTGAAGGAGCGCACTCCCAAAAGCCGCAAGGAAGATTTGTTCGAACGCTTCATCCGGTACGTGTACGAGTTTTACAAAGAGGAGAGGAGCGTGTCCTTTTACGCCGACAAGATGTTCCTTACGCCCAAGCACCTCTCTACCGTGGTGAAAGAGGTGAGCGGAAAGACGGCGGGCGATTGGATTGACAGCCTCGTGATTCTGGAAGCGAAAGCCATGCTGAAATCCTCCGAGCAGAGCATTCAGGAGATAGCCGACGAGCTGCACTTTGCCAATCAGTCTTTCTTCGGCAAATACTTCAAGCATCACACCGGCTTTTCGCCCAAGGAATACCGGAAACAGTAATATCCGGCAACCTCCCGGTTCCGGCAGGCAAATAAAAAACCGGACAGCTACGGCAGGAATCTTTTCCTGTGCTCCGTGTGCTGCCCGGTATTTTTTTAGTGTACCCTAAAAAACTAACCTTTCTCTTTCAAAAACTAATTTACTCTATCGTTTTCTAAATGACGTTGCAAATTTAAAGAGTTATTTTAAGGTACTGTTTGATATATATCAAAAAAGGATTATTTCCTGAACCGGCTCCAGAAACCGCCTCTCTTTTGTTGCGGAGTTTTATCGGTATCGCGATACAGCTCCTCATACGTCAGCTTCTCCTGAACCATGCGGTAGATGTCTCCCCAGTCGGGCAGGCCGCCCAGGTTGCGGTCGTCAATGAAGAGGTCCGCTTTCACCTTGCGCGAGAAGCCGTGATGGGCGGCATCCTCTTCGGGATAGTCCCGGTTGACGGCATAAAACTCCACGCCCCGTTCCCTACACCATTCCACGGCCTCGTCCAGCAGCTTTCCTTCACGTACGGTCCACAGTATCAGGCGGTGGCGGTCTTTAATCAGCATCTTCAGCGTATCGGTGGCAAAAGGGATTTCGTTCCCTATTTTAGGGTAGCGGTGCTCTACGATTGTGCCGTCAAAATCAATAGCGATAGTCATGATGCTTATGTGTTACTTTAAAAACGGTAACTTGTTCCTATGGAAGCTCCTAAGACAAACGTATATTCTCCGCTTGTGTAGGTACGTGCCGAAGGAGTAATCTTGCCGTTATAACCTCTCAGATACTCTTCCGCAAAGATGTTCCAACGGTCGTTCAGCTTGAAGCTCTGTTGCAGACCGCCCTGGATGCCGAAGTAATTCTTGTCTTCCATTTCGTGGTGCGTATAGACGATACCGGCAAAGGCGTTGAGGTCGAATATGCGGTTTTCGCTATAATTGCCTATCATGTTGGTAAGGTTCAGCATGTAGTCGGCGGTGACAGACAGCGGATACACACCCCCGTGCTGATAAGCATACCGTCCAATCTCGATGCTTCCTCTTACGGCAGACAGCGGCGTGTACTGGCGTCCCACACCCAGGCTTATCTGTTGTCCCAGCATATCGGGAATATCCTTCATCTTCACACCTGCGGTGCGCATGGGGAAGTTGGTTCCCAGGGTGGCATACGCAAAGTTATAAGGCTGGAAGAAACCGCGTCTGGCATCGAAGTCGGCCTTTCTTCTACGGTACTGCACACCGAACATCACGCCTACATTCTGCATGTGTCTGTCCTGTGTGATGCCGCTCTTGAACGGTTGCGTATAGAAGCTCTTGCTGTATCGCGCCTCACCCGTGATACCGATTTGGTCTGACAGGAAATATACCAGTTGCATAGACCCCGTAGGACCGTGGAATGTACGAAGCTTCTTGGCATAGTCGCTGCTTCTGTGCGCCAGTGCTCCGAATTCGTAGCCGGCGGAAAGGTTCACTTCCAGTCTCGGATCGTCCACACTCGGCGAAACCAGCGTATTCAGGTTCACCAGCACTTCCGCTCTGCCGCCTGCATAGGCTTCTTCGCTTTTGAACTTGTCCGAATTGAAGGTATAGTGGAAGCCGCCGAAGCCGCTGATGCGCCATCCCAGCGGCATGAACCATTTACCTATCGCCAGTGAAGCGGCAGGACCCAACGGTTGCAGCGCCGGCAGATTGTTGCGCACGGGCTTTCCGAAATCGCCCTGCGTACCGATAGCCGCTTCTATGAACATATTATCGCCCATATCTTCCGATTTCATCCTAATGGGAAGACCGGTAAAGCGGTAGGTCAGTCCGGTGTACACGCCATATCCCACGTCATACCGTTTGGGGCAGTCCGCACCGTCTATTCCGTCGGTATAGAGATATAGTTTGGGTTCCACATACCAGTCCCAGTTTCTCGACAGATGATAGCGTGCCTGCAAGCCGCCGTGCACTCCGCCGGCTATTTTGGCATCCATACCGTCGCGCTTGCTCACATAGCCGCCTATACCCAATACGGTATACAGGCTGATGTGTGCGCCGCTTTTGTACCCGCCGATATAATCGGACAGGTTGAACAGGTGGTCCAGCTCGATGCCGCCCTGTTTCAGCTCGTCGTTGAAGCCGCCCAACAGAGACACCCGGTAGGAGTTGAATGAACTTACATCCTTAGTCAGGGCAATACCGCCGTTGAACCATGCCGGCAGTGAAGAACTGCCCCTCAGCTTGTTCACACCGCCCATTACCGACAGGGAGAAATTCTTGCCCGGCTGGCTGTTGTTCACTTCTCTTCCCTGAGGGATATACCGTTTCTGCAATACATAGTCCATTGCATTGAAAGGCCTTTCGGTGCTGTCCTTCTTCAGGCTGTCGTCCTGCGCATGGAGCATTTCCGGCATTGCCGTACATGTGCAGATGCACAGTGCCGGAATCATATATTTCAATTTCATTTTCAATCCTTATTATGGTTATAGGTTAGACATATCCATAGCTGCCTGTATGATATCCTCGTTAAATTCACCGTCGTTCTGTGCGGTAGCCACGAAGCTCTTGTCGCGTTTGAAACATTCGGACAGGGCAATCACCGTATTCATGAACTCTATCTCACCCTCTCTGGCAGACAAGGTGGCTTTGAAATACCAGGTCAGTGCGCTGTCCTGCGGCAGTTTGGCAAGTGAAGCCTTGGCGGCGGCGTTGCCGGCGCGGTTATCCAGCGCCATGTACATCACCACTTCGTTCTGGGGCGATGAAGCCTTGATGGTTTCAAAAGTCTTGTGTGCACGCTCTTTCTCTTCCGGAGTCGTTCCACCCTGGAAGTAGCCGCCCAAAGCCCATGTATAGGCTTTCAGCAGGTCGAATTTGCTGTCCTCCGGCAGAATCTTCACCAATACACTGGCGTGCTCGAAGTCTCCCTTCTTGATGTACATGCACAGTTGGTTGGTCACCACTTCCAGCCGGTTCACGATTTCCGTACGGCTTCCGTCGGCATTCATGCGCGAATAGTCGGTGGAGTGGATGCTCAGGTCTATCAGCGGTTCCAGTATGGAAGTATCCACGGTATCCCTCTCCAGGTAAGAAGCCGCCAGGTTGTTGCCGGCAAGTGCCCACGGATGCTTTTGTTCCAGTGATTCCTCGTAAGCACGGCGGTACAGAGCTTCCAGTTCCTTTTCATCGGTTATCAGTTGGAACAGCTTCCAGTACTCATAACGTGTGTAGCTGCCTTTCAGCCCTTTTTCCCTGTATTGTGCCATGACTTCCTCGTCATTCGGTTCGCGGTATATCTCGTAGAGGCAGTTATAGTTCACCACGCGGAGTTCGTCCAGATAAGGCACGATGACGGTGGGATACCAGTCAAGCTGTTTCAGCGCTCTGCCTTGTGCCTCTATGCCTTTGTTCTTTGCCAGAATTTCTTTCACCTTGCCGGCTTCCGTGCTTTTGCCGTCGCGTTCCAGCAGTTTCACCACTTCTTCCCACGAAGCCACTTCGGCATGCGGGTTGCGGTAAACACGCTCCAGAATATATCGTGGCAGTGCAGATGTAATTTCCTGTTCTATCTTTCGTACACGTCTTTCGGCAAGGTTCAGGTTACTGTTGTAATGACCGTCCGGAGAAGCCGTACCTATTACGTGGAACTCCTTCAATACCGTACCCGGAGATTCGGCTATCTCTTTCAGCTTGTTTCTCAGCATGGCAAGGCTTTGCGCATTTTCGGGCGTGTCCGTCAGTTGGTCGGAGTTGATGAGGAAAGACAGTTGTATCTTGTCCGACGTATTTCTTTTCTCTATCTGCGCCCTTTCCTTGTGCTGCAACGGATCCATCTGCTCCGAGAAGAGGTTGTATTGCAGGAACTTCATCGGGCGTTTGGTCTGGCACGTATTGATTTGGTACGTTCTGGAGTTCGACGCGCTGTAATCTTCCAGGTTCACGATGGCAAAGCAACTGTAGTTCCGGTTGGGGTCGGGCACGATGATGGTATCCGTCCAGTCCAGGTTCATGGCCCTTGTAGTCAGCGCCTCCGCTTTGATGTACGGACGCAGCGGGTCACGGTCCATGTCATAGCCCATTTTGCGTTCCTGCGTCAGGGCATATTCCTTGCCGTCGTATACGGACGGGCGTGCAAAGGTTATCGTATCGTTCGTTTCGCAGTCCAGTACGTACGGCTGTATAATCAGTCGCGAGAAGCGGTTGCCGAAGTAAGGCGGCAGTTTGAAGGTATTGTACGGAATCAGCATGTTTCCGATAATCTTCGGTGCTTTCGGTTCCGGTTTCAGAACCAGCCGCATGGCGGTTACGGTCACACTCTCCAGCATCACTCCCTCGTCGATGCTCACATCTATTTTCATCTGATGTCTCACTTCCTTCAATACCGAGGGCGAGAGTCCCACTTTGAAAATCAGCGCACCGTTGTCCGGAACCAGTATTTCATAATACCCGTTCTCGTCGGTGGTCGTTTTCCCTTCCTGGTCCAGCAGCAATGTTTTCTCCTGGTCGTTGCTGTCCAGTATCTTCTTCATATCCTCGCCCACGGCTACGGTCTTGGCGGCATACACATCCACCGTCACGTCCGAGAAAGGCACTTTCCGGTTTTCGGCAATGTTATATACGGTACCCGATACCTTCACCATTTTCTGCGCCCAGGCAGTGCCGGTACCGCATCCCGCCACAACCAGAAGCAGGATCCATATTTTCAATCTTTCAGTAATCATTCTCCGTATTATTTAAAAATGTAAGTACACGAAATTCCCAGTCCCATGGGCGTCACCTTGTGTCCGGTGGTGTTGTAGTCTCCCGGTGCGGGCAATCCCTTCTCGTAGCGTTTCTCCCTGTACCACATCAGTGATATTCCGGCGCTGAATTCTATGTTGAAGCGTTTGCCCAGCGGCAGTACATATCCGTACACCATTCCCGGGCCTACGGCATCGCCGAAGTGGTGTGTATCCGAGAACGTGGCGTTATACCTCATGCCCTGTATGCCCAGGCCTATGAAGCTCTGCACCATTGCCCGTCCGCTCACCCAGTATCTCACTTGCGCTTCCGCACCTTTGATGCTGCAATCCAGCGGGTTCTGGTCAAGGCTGTAGAAAGCTCCCGCCATAACGCTGGTCCGGTTCGATGTCACCAGTTCCAGCGAGAAGTTCGGAGTCAGGTTTCCCCAAAGCAGTGCGTTTGTTCTTCCGGCAATGAGCTGTGCCTGCGCATTACTTGCCGTGCATGCCAGTACAGCTATCACTATCAGCCTCGCCCATATACTTTTCTTTTTACAATCTTTTGTCATACGAATCTCTTATTTTTGTCTTTGACTGTACTTGTTTCTGATAGAGCTGAAGCGGTACACGAATCCTACGCGTATATCGCTCACTACGGGGTAGGGCAGGAAATGCCTGTCTCTGCTCTTTGTACGTATCAGGTGGTTATCTTCATATTTATATTTGTCATATTCGGCATAGGCTGCTCCCACGCTCAGACCCAGGTCCAGGTCTATTGCGCCCTGTTTGCATTTGTATACGGGTAGCTGCCATCCGCCGGTCAGTCCGGCATGGAACATATCGCCGGCGATGCCTTTGCCCCATGCTCCGGCAAACTTGCTGTATCCGGCATAGAAGCCCCAGTAGTAGGTACGCCAGAATTTGGGAATCTTGGACTGTCCCGTCTTTACGGTAAAGGAAGGTTTGGCATATCTTTTCACTTCCAGTCTGTAATCGTTGATTTTCATCTGTATGCGTTCGTTCATACTGATTTTGGCATTGCCGTTCCATTTGGCGCCTATGCCCACTACCCACCGGTTGTCGGTAGAACTTGAAAGGTCAAATTCCACTTTGGCATTCGGCAACAGCAACAGCCAGTCCATTGCATTGGTTTCAAACGCCCACCGTTCTTTGGGCGAAATCTTTTCGGAGGTTTTCTGTTGGGCGTACGCTCGGACGCTTATCGCGCCCAGCATCGCCAGAAACAGAAACAGTACCTTTGTCCTATTTGTCATCAGTTGTCAATGTTTAGTTCTATATTCTGTATATCAGAAGTTGTAGGTCAGTCCGGCAGTCAGTGCGGCTGCACCTTCCCCTTTTTTTCCGCTGGCGCATCCGTCCAGCTTGTCCCCTACGAGATTACCTTTTATCTCGACATTGATGTCCAGATGTTCCGATACCTTAAAGCGGTTCAGCACACCTACGGTAAGCACTCCTGTGGTGGTATTCAGTCCGGGGGCGTTGGCCACACCGCCGCCCACCAGCGGAATGAGGCTGTATGTACGTTCTTCGTTCACACCGCACCACCAGTTCAGCACGTCCACCATGATGTCGGCATGATACATCATGAAATTCCACGATTCGCTGCTTCCGTTCATGGCTTCGCCCGAAGCGTGCATTCCGCTTATCTGCAATCTGGCGCCTAATACGGGGGTAATCCATTTACCGCCGCTTACGTCACCCGTAATGGAAATGCGGTTTCCGAACTGTGCATGCATGTCATAGTCGCCTACGTATACTCCGGCTCCTACCGAACCGCTTACAAACCATTTCTCATTGGCCGGATAGGCCTCCATTTTGCCTTGTGCGGCAACGGTAGTCCCTGCCGAAGCAAGAACTACCGCTGCCAGTATCCAAGGTCTTAGACTAAAAAAATGTTTCATTATTTCGAAGTAATTGTTATTCTGCCATTTGGGCTTTCAGGTACAGCTTTTTCGCGAACTTCATATCATGTTCCACCATGATTCTTACAAGTTCCGGGAAGCTGGTCTTTGTCGGGTTCCAACCCAGCAGCGTCTTGGCTTTAGTGGGGTCACCCAGCAGTTGTTCCACTTCGCAGGGGCGGAAATATTTCGGATCCACTTCCACCACTGCCTTTCCTGTTTTCACATCGATACCTTTCTCGTTCACGCCTTCGCCTTCCCAGCGCAGTTCTATGCCGGCTTCCTTAAAGGCAAGTGTGGCAAACTCGCGTACGGTATGCATCTCTCCGGTGGCGATAACGAAGTCTTCCGGCGTATCGTGTTGCAGGATAAGCCACATACATTCCACATAGTCTTTGGCATATCCCCAGTCGCGGCGTGCATCCAGATTACCCAGATACAGCTTGTCCTGGAATCCTTGTGCAATGCGTGCGGCAGCCAATGTAATCTTGCGTGTAACGAAAGTCTCGCCGCGGCGTTCGCTCTCATGGTTAAAGAGGATACCGTTCACGGCATACATGTCATAGCTTTCGCGGTAGTTCTTCGTAATCCAGAAACCATACTGTTTGGCTACGCCATACGGGCTGCGCGGATAGAACGGAGTCGTTTCCTTCTGCGGCACTTCCTGCACCTTACCGAACAGTTCCGAAGTAGATGCCTGATAAATTCTTGTCTTCTTCTCCATGCCCAAAATGCGCACGGCTTCCAGCATACGCAGCGTACCTACCGCATCGGCTTCCGCCGTATATTCGGGTACATCGAACGAAACTTTCACGTGGCTCTGTGCGGCAAGATTATAAATTTCATCCGGCTGCACCTGCTGTATGATGCGGATGAGCGAACTGCTGTCCGTCATATCTCCATAGTGCAGGTTCACCAGGCGGTCTTTCTTCATGTCGCGTACCCATTCATCCAGGTACAGATGTTCGATACGTCCGGTATTGAACGAAGATGAACGGCGCAATATACCGTGAACTTCATAACCTTTGTCAATCAAAAATTCTGCGAGGAACGAACCGTCCTGTCCGGTGATACCGGAGATTAATGCTACTTTTTTCATTTTGTGTATTTTATTAATTTGATATTTTCTCTTTTAATAAGTGTCCCAGGAAGATGGTATTGCCTATGATATATCTTTTCCACATTCTCTTGGGTTCCTTTATGAGCCGGTAAAGCCATTCAAGACTGTGTTCCTGCCACCATAAGGGGGCGCGCTGTATATTTCCTGCAAAAAAGTCGAACACAGCACCGATGGTGCCGATCGGACCTTTTACATCCAGCTCTTTCAGATGTGCGTATGCCCACTTTTCCTGTTTTGGGGCAGTCATTCCCACCCATAGCAAATCGGGCGTTACACGGTTCACCGCTTCTATCATCCGGCGGTTATCCTCTTCGGAGAATTCCGCTTTATAGGGTGGGGAATAGGTCTCTATCCGGATATTGGGATACAACCCGGCGGCTTTGGCCTTTATTTTCTGTAAAGTACCTTCGCTGCTACCTAAGAAGAAGCAAGTACCGCCTTTCGCGTTCAGTTTTTTCATTTCGTACTGAAACAGGTCCCATCCGGCAATGCGCTCTATCTTCTCATGCCGCAGCAGTTTGAATGCCAGTACGATACTCGCTCCGTCCGGAATCAGCGCATCGCCTTTCAGCAGCGCTTCGGCAAAAGCGGCGTCTTTCCGTGCGGTATTGTAAGAATGTGCATTGATGGTGTTAATCAGCAGTTTGCCTTCCGGCAACGTGTCAAGTTCACCCGGGTGTCCCAGCAGTGAAATTGTTTTCAGTCTTAACATGTATGATAAGGAATATTTGCCGTAGAGTACGCTACGCTACTGCCTGTCACATAAGCGGTTGTTACGGACAGGCAGATAATATAAGGAATATTTCTCCGGCAAAATTAAGTCAAATGTATTTGATAGCCAAGAAAAAAATGAAAAATGTATAAATTTATCATCTTTTTCCTGGCTTTTCTCAATCTGTCCGGTGATTGATGCAGATACCTTTCAGGTACCATTCGTACAACCGGTGTATACCTTCGTCTATCTCCACCTTATGATGCCATCCCAGGTTGTGCAGTTTGGTTACATCCGTCAGCTTGCGCAGCGTGCCGTCCGGTTTGCTTGCATCCCATCTCAGTTCGCCCTTGAAGCCGATTTCCGCCATGATTTTTTCCGCCACTTCCCTGATGCTGAGTTCCTTTCCGGTTCCCACGTTAATGTGGCAGTTGCGTATCTCTTTCGAACCTGCCGCATACGTATCCTTGAAGTCTACGTTCAGCAACACATGTACGCTGGCATCCGCCATTTCTTCGCTCCAGAGGAATTCGCGCAGCGGCTTGCCCGTGCCCCACAGCGTAACGGCTTCCGGCGTAATTCCGAATTTTGCCAGCTTTGCCAGTATCTCCTCATCGGTGCAGCTTCCGTTCACACCCTCTACCGGGCGCAGGTTTATATCCTTGCGTACGGCATCCCAGTTGCCTTCGTTCAGGCATTTGGCAAGGTAAATCTTACGTATCATGGCGGGCAGCACATGGCTGTTCTCCAGGTGGAAGTTATCGTTGGGTCCATACAGGTTGGTAGGCATCACCGCTATGTAGTTCGTGCCGTATTGCAGGTTGAAGCTTTCGCACATTTTCAGTCCGGCAATCTTGGCAATGGCATACGGTTCGTTGGTATATTCCAACGGCGATGTCAGCAGCACTTCCTCTTTCATCGGCTGCGGAGCTTCACGCGGATAGATGCAGGTACTGCCCAGGAAGAGCAGCTTCTTCACTCCGTGTCTGAAGCTTTCACCAATCACATTCTGCTGTATCTGTAAGTTCCGGTAGATGAAGTCCGCCCTATATTGCAGATTGGCCATGATGCCGCCCACGTGGGCGGCAGCCAATACCACGGCATCCGGTTTCTCTTCATCGAAGAATTTCTTTACAGCAACTCCATCCAACAGGTCCAGCTCCTTGTGGGAGCGACCTGTCAGATTAGTATATCCTCTTTGCAGCAGGTTGTTCCAGATGGCGGAACCCACCAGTCCGTGATGGCCTGCTACAAAAATCTTAGCGTCTTTTTCCAACATAATTTATCACGTATGATTATTCTTTATCTTTTTCTTTCACTTCGCCGCGGCGTGCCTTTTCGGTGTAGCGCAGTTCCTTTTCAATGGTCATATCCTTGCCCAGACCATACGTATGCAGTCTTTCAGGTTCTATACCCACTTTCACGAGGAACTTCTTCAAGGCTTCGGCGCGTTTCAGCGTCACCTTCTTGTTTATGGCTTCTCCGCCCGTATGGTCGGCATAGCCGCAGATGTCAATCTGTACTTCCGGATTCTCTTTCAGTGTTTTGGCAATGGTGAAGAGTTCGCGTGCATACTTGTCCGTATCCAGTTTCCACTTTCCGCGTTCAAAGTATACGGCGGGCAAGTCTTTCGGGAAACCTTTGCATACCACTACTTCCGGAGATTTTTCAAGCACTTTCTGTTCGATGTAGATAGTATCGTGCACCACTTTCGTAACGGTCTTTGTAGCGCGCTTCCACATAGGCAGATAGCCCGGAGCGTACATGATGTTGTCTTTCTTGCGTCCCTTGCTGTTGCCTACCTTCCATATCAGACCAACCTGTGCCGTAACCATGCTGTTGTGTTTGGTGGTATTGATGGAGTTGATACCGTCGAAGTCCTGATTGTTAATCCAGATCATACCTCCCTTCAACTGTACGTCGAAGTTGTGGTTTATCCGGTAACGTACGGCAAGGTCGCCTCCCAGTCCGAGATTAACCTTGTTGTCGAGTTTGTCGGCAAACTGTTCGTCGTTGGAGCGGTTCTTTACAGTAGACGAGAACTTCTGCAGGTAGATACCCGGTGCCAGCACCACAGCCCAGCGGCGGTCACCGTCGCTGCGGCGGAAGAGGTTCAGCAGGTTTACCTCTGCGTTCAGTCCGAAGTTCCATGAGTGAACCGAAGAATACAAATCCTTGTAGTAGCTTCCGCCTTCCGGAAAGTCCACGTTATAGTAAGTGTTTCCGTTGGGCAGCAGTACGAAGTCGTCCTCGTAGCGTTGCGAACCGGCGCGGTTGCTTCCGTAGTCCACAGAGAGGCGTGCTCCGAAAATCGGATTGAACTGGTAGCTTCCCTGCAAACCGAACATATAGCCTGCCCAGTTGTTGTTACCTCTGCTCACGGAACGGAAATCGCCTGCATAGAATGGCATTCCGATGTTCACTCCGATGCTCCACCGTGAGTAGTCTTTGTACAAAGTCTTTTTGTCAGGATAGTCCTTCCAGGGGTCGTCCACTTTGACCACCTCTTGTGCCATGGCTTCCATGCCCGGCAGAGCTGCCAGACAGAAACCGGCGATGATGTATTTCAGTGATTTCATAAACGCTTTGTTTTAAATGTTATTACCGGTTATTTCTTTTGCAACTCCACGCAGATATAGGCAGGTTCTCCATAGTTGATTCCGTCCTTGTGTGCCTGCAGTCCGATTACCACTTTGTAGCCGGTAAGGTCATCGGTTACGCGCGAGGGATCCAGAGTCAGACCCATGGAAAGCGCTCCGTTGTGCATGTCTACCTTTATGTAGTTTGCCAGGTCCGGTTGCGGCTTTCCGGCTTCGTCATAAATAATGCCCAAGCTGTAAACAACCGGGATATTCTGGTTGCTTTCGTTTGCCGTTGAGGAGCCTAAAACTTCTGTTGCAAATACCGGCAGGTTATCTACAATTTGAATGACTTTTGTATCGACATTCTTCACTTCTCCCAGCACAGCGTGTTTGTAGATGTCCTCTTCTGCAAATGCGCTCAGTCCCAGGTCTGCTTTGGTGCGCACCACTTCTGTTCCCGATTTGAACTCATATGTAGTCTGGTCTTCGCTTTGGGCAGGCACGTAGCGTACACCCTTATAGCTTGTAGAGCGGTTATTGTTGCTGTTTTCAAACTCAACGGCTACGGTAAACGGCATCTTGTGAGTCACCGGATCCACTGTAGTCAGTTCGCAAGTAGCCGTAACGGTGAATATGCCTTCGGCTGCATCTTTTACAGCGACTTTTTCTACTGTAAATGCCGGTCCTGCATCACCTGCTCCACGTGTAGGAATGGCTTCTCTGGAGTCGATGTGGAAGTAGCCTTCCAAAGCGGTCACTTCATTAAGCACGTCTGCCGGATTGATTTTCACATTTACATTCAGCTCATATTTGTTGCCTTCACGCGGCTTCAGTTCCACTTCCTCGTTACTGCTGTATTGTGGAATGATTACCATACTCTGGATGCGGTTGAACAAACGATCAACTTTCTCTTCCAGTTCCGTGCATTTGTTTTTCAGTTCGTTGATTTCTTCCTGCATCAGAGCCAGCTGATCCTTGATTTCTTTGGTTGCCTCTTCAATCAGCTTGTTCATTTCGTCTTTGTTAGGAACATTGTTCAGTTGCTCGTATATCCCTGCGAGTAATTGATTAATCTCTTCCTTGTTGTAGTAGTCGGCAAGCATGTTCTCCACTTCTGTAATTGTGACGAACTTATCCATTTTACCGTTCAGTTCATCATACTTCGTCTGTAAGTCGAGAATATCTTTCTGATTCTTCAATACATCAGCTTTCAGTTGTCCCAGGTCGGGCAATGCTGCGAGGGCGTCTTCCAGTCTTTTATAAATTTCGTCTACACGTCCCGACAACGCATTATAATTATTATTCAGTGCCAGGAAGCCTGCAGCCATCTTGCTTTCCAGTGCGCTTAACAGTCCAGCCTGCTGTGCCTGATTGTCCTTGAGTTGGAGAATGTCATTCGTGTTCTTGTTCACGTAAGCTTGCAGTTCGTTCAGCATCTGTTTGATTTGGCTCAGGTCTGCCGGGGGCACGCTTCCGTTTTCAAGCGAATTCAGACGGTTTTCTATGTCGGCAATGGCATCGTCATAGATTTGTTTCATCTGTTCAACCTGTTTTTCCAAGTCAGTTACACGTACTCCCAGTGCATCCAATTGTTTTTCCAGAGCACTGATGCGTGCCGTATGGTCTTTTACGATGCTTTCCACATTACCCATTCTTTCATCCAGCTTTCCGTACAGCGATTCTATGGACAAATATTTGTCGTTAAGCTCTGCCACTTTGGCTTGCAGGTCTTTCAAGTCATTCTGGAGTTGTTCTACCAGTTTGGACAATTCGGGGTCTGTAGTGCCGCCACCATTGTTTATGGCTTCCCATATTTTTTCTATTTGAGCATCATAATCGCCTATCAGCTTATTGATACGCTTGTCAAGCTCGTCATAGCGGGTGTTCAGGTTCTGAACCGTATCCTGCAGTTTGCTTACCGCATCGGAGATGCCTTCCAATTGTGTATCGATTTCATTGATTTTACCATCCACTTCATTCTTTAAATTCAGGATGTCGTTTTTGGTATCTTCCCGCAGTTGTTCCAGATTCTGTGCATTTTCCTTTGCCGCATTATCCAGTTCTTCGAGTTTACCGTCTATTCTTTCGAGGTTATCGGTCAGTTTCTGGTTCAGCTCTTCCAATTGCTTCAAGGCATTTTCCAGCTTTTGCTTCTCTTCCAGTTGCGATTCTTTCAAATTGGCTATTTCTTCTTTCAAGTCACTGATAGCCTTTTCGGTTGCATTCTGCTTTTCCTGCAAGGATTGGCACTGCTCTTCAAGCTTCCGGATACGTCCGTCCAGTTCATTGTATTTGGCAGAAATCTCGGCATCGATTTCCTTGGACAGTTCCAGCAATTTTTTGTCGAATTCCTGTACTGTCTGTTCAATCATATTTTTTATGTTCTGGTCATTCTCCTCCATTGCTTTCTGCAACTCGGCAATCTTTCCTTCCAACTCATTTTTCGTAGCCTCCAGGTCTTTGATAAGCTTGCTGATGCTCTCCTTGAATTCGGCATGCTCCTTGGCTGCCTCCTGTAGAGTCTCAATCTGCTTTTCAATCAGCTTGACTTTTTCCAGCAGATTGTTTACGTTAACATCGCCATTTTCAATCTGATTCCGAAGAATTTCGATTTGGCCGTCATAATCTTTCTGGCAGCCGGTCATTAAAATACAGCCGCTTCCTGTAAGCAACAACATAGCTGCGAACAGAGACATTGTTGAATTTCGTTTCATAATCACTAATGTTTTAAAGTAAAACGTTTGATATTTTGTTCTTCTTTCAAGCTACATACCAGCAGTGCACCGTTCCGTTCGGCAATGATATAGCCGTCCAGTCCTTCCACCACCACTTGTTTCTCTCCGGCAGTGTGCACAATACAGTTGTGGCAGTTGTGCAGGCTGATGCCATTCCCCACACCTGCATTTCCGTGTTCGTCCTGCGGCAGCAGGGTTCTTAGCGACCCCCAGCTGCCCAAATCACTCCAGCCGAATTCGGCAGGCAGTGTATAGATGCTTTCCGCTTTCTCCATTACAGCGTAGTCTATGGATATTTTCTCACAAGTAGGGAAGAGTCTTTCTACAGTGTCGGCCTCTTGTGCTGTGTAGAAATCCCGGCTCATTTCGTCCATAATAGCAGCCAGGTCCGGAGTAAACTTGCGTATGGCATCGGTTATGGTATCCACGTTCCACACAAAAATGCCGGCATTCCAAAAGTAGCTACCGTGGGCAACGTATTCTTTGGCAGTTTCTACATCCGGCTTTTCTTTGAAGGCGCCTACCTTGTATATTTCAGTACCGTTAATCTGTTCCGCAGCCTGTATGTAGCCGTATCCGGTTTCCGGACGGCTGGGTTTGATGCCTATCGTTACAATGGAACAGTTTGTGGCGGTAAAATCGAGTGCACAGCGCATTACCCGTTGAAACTCACCGGTGTTTATCACCAGCGCATCCGATGGAGTTACTACGATATTTGCCTGCGGATGCTGTTTCTTTATCTTCCAGCAGGCATAGGCAATGCAGGGTGCTGTATTGCGGGCAGTCGGTTCTGCCAGGATGTTGCATTCGGGCAAATCGGGCAACTGTTCTTTTACAATATCTGTATATTTCTCACTGGTCACTACCCAAAAGTTTTCCATTGGGCATAGTGGCGCAAATCGCTCTACGGTAAGTTGTATCAGTGACTTGCCGCATCCCATTACATCGATAAACTGTTTGGGATATTCAGGTGTACTCATCGGCCAGAATCGGCTTCCGATGCCGCCTGCCATGATTACAATATGATTTTCCATCTCTTTTTAATAGTAAATTTTGATAATGTATGTTTATATCAATGAATAGCACAACCTATGGTTATGATTTCAATGTCCGTAATTGCTTTTAAAGAATGCAGGGTATTGGCAGGTATGCTGATAAAGTCTCCACTGCTACACGTTATCTGTTCCTTGCCAACTGTCATACTTGCATCTCCTTTTTGAAACAGGAAGAATTCTTCCATGGTGGGGTGTAGGTGCTCTGCTGCTGCTTCTCCAGCTTTTAACCGGGTTATGGCAATTTGGGTGAGGGGAGTGGATGTTTCCTGACTGTTGAGTAATACCCGTTTCTCACCGATACCATGTGTAGTAGTGATGATTGGTAATTTTTTTATATTTTTCTTAGTTGTTTCCATCGTATGTTTTTAATGCGAACTGCATAAAAGCTATTCTATATGATTATGTCATCTTGATGATTTCTTTCCAATCATACTCTTGAGTTCTGAATGTTTGTGCAAATAATCTTGATAGGCAACGTAGTATATATGCTCCCATTAGTATGATGAAGAACATTATGAATAGATTTAGCGGGAAAATACTATTCATTTTATCTGTGAATAATGTACCTTGTATTAGATATATTTCTAAACACAATCCCCCAATGAACTTAATCCACCAACCAGTAATAGGATGTCTATAACATTGTTTTAGAACTTCCGAGTTGCATACTTTGTAGAAATAAAAAGCAATATACAATAATGGAATTAAGGAGATAATTTGCCAGTCATTCAGTGGTTCTATTTTTCTGCCTGCAAATAGTATCATATAATATATAATGATACATCCAGATAGTTTTAACAAGTCATTTGTAAAGTTGAATTTCCACTTCTTTTGTGAAATGCCTAACATGGCACCTTGTAGCATAAATAGGAAATAGTGTCCCCATTTAAAATAAGTAGCCCCATACATATTGTAATCAGCAGGTCTGTTCATGGCAAGATACCAAACCAAAATCAATATGGAACTGATACCAAAGACCCACTTCAATTTATGAAACATTAGGTGCTGTATAAAATAGAGTATTACATAATATATCATTATGCAAGTAACAAACCACCCCCCCCCATGGATGATGGTATATTTCATATCATAATGATATCCAAAGATGAATGCTCCCATAATGGCCCATGCAAATACAGTAGGATAGATACGATTGATTCTTCGTTTATACCAATTATCAAACCGTCCCTTTTTACCTAAAAATAGTGTAAACCCTGAACAGAAAAAGAATAATACATCTCCTATGGCACCTCCGGTAGTTAATACGCTATATTTGCCGTAAAGTAATTCCATGTGAGAGTTGGTTATTACAATAGCGGCAATGCATTTTAAAATATCAATACTAATGTCTCTTGTTTTATTCATGTCGTGATACGTAAATAGTGTATCCAATTACTTGTTATTATTTAATATGTTGCTATATAGAGTGACCATTTGCTTGGCTTTATTATCCCAAGAAAGTTCTTCTTGTCTTTGTTTACAGTTGTTGGATAATCGCTTTAAAATGCATTTATTATGATATAAACAATTAATTTTTTCAGCGAAGTCTTTTATTGATTGTTCGGGAGTACTGAAAGGAATTTTTATTCCAACCTTTTTATTAATTACATATCCAAATCCACAAGCGTCAAAGCACAACACTGGTAATTGACAACTGATAGCTTCTAAAACAACCGTGGAAGTATCTTCACTGACACTTGTAAAAAAGAAAAGATCTGCCTTGCACATCAGAGATAATATTTCCTGGTTAGTTTTGCTTCCATACCATGTAACTTGTTTTTCAATACCAAGTTTACTTGATAGTTGTTTGTAGTATTTTATTTGTTGTTGATTACCGGTACCACATATTTCAAGCTCTATATCATTTATATGTTTAAGTTGTGCAATAGTCTTTAAAGCAATTTCTAATTGTTTGCGAAAATCAAATTTACCTACCCATAGTATTTTTAGCCCTTTTTTTTCATATTTGTTTAAGTCAGCTTTTAATTCATTAGCAGTATAACATCCTGTTTCTGGAATAATTACTGATTCTAAATGTTTATATCTCTTTATCGCTTGATAAGAATCAGGAATAGAGCTGATAAGTAAATCTGCTTTTTTTAGCGCACAATTAACTCTTTTATCATGTTTTATTTGAAAAATATTGATATAGTTCTTTAATTTGTTGAATAACAACATTTTTACCCCTGCTTTCTGTAAATAAGCTTTTGGAAACAGTTTTAGTCCCCCAATTGGTCCCCATACAAATGGCTTTTCTTCTATTTTCCACAAGTATCCGGGTTCGCGAAAACCTATCATATTCAGCTGATGAACAATGTCTATGTGTTGTTTAACTATAATTTCCTTAGCAATTTCATAGGTCTTCCATTGCCACTTTTTATAATATTTATAAAATCGCCAGTCTCCTTGATTCCAGCACATTTTTCTTATTTCATCTGATACCGGATTATAATAAAAGTGCATGTTCTTTCCTTGAGGAAGAGTAGGGAGTACAGCTTCTATTTTATCTCTGAACTCTCCTTCTGTAATAATGTGCAATTCACAATATTTGGCAAGGTTTGTACACCAATTCCAAGCCATACCAGGTTCGCTTCCCATATTTGGGGAACAAGCATATGCATTGATCAGTATTGATAACATGTTTCTTAATAGATTTTTATTGCTTCTTTTAGATTAAAAGGAGCTGGCGAAAGAATTTGTAAAAACAGTGATGTTATGACCTTTAGTATGTAAGCACTTATACTTATTAATATAAATACAATGACTGTATTTAGAGGAAAGAGTGTATTAAATTCATCTGTTATAATATGGAATTGTACTATATATATTTCGAGAGTTAAATTAGCTATTACAAGAAATATCCATTTCAGTTTACTTGTCTGAAAAAGTTTTGTACACCAAGGATAGCTTGCAACTTTATATATATAAAAAGTAAAGAGATGTAAGGGGAGTAACCCTATTATTTGAAAATAATATTTATAATCCAAATTACCTTTGCTTACATACAGAATGATGAAGTATGATATAAACCAAAACACCATTAGTATAAAATCCTTAGGTAATGATTTCATTTGTATCATGTCTTTATTGAGATATGTCAGTCCTCCCATTACCATTATACTAAAGTGACAAATAAAATGAAAGTTGGTGTGAAATATAGAACTTGCTACTTTGGGCATGCATAAGAAATAACATACAGATGTTATGATAGAAAGTATAAAGATGATTTTTTGTATCTTAATTTTACCCCCCCCCATAACATTAATATTGATATTACCAAGAATATAGAATAAAATGTAATAGATTGCAATACATTGTAGAAACCAATATTGGTCAGCTATTATTAAGTTCTGCCAACTAATGGGACTGTTCCAAAGAATAGCTGATATTATGCACCATAAAAATACAGAAGGCCATAACCGTTGTATCTTTTTCTTATACCAATTGGAAAAAACTTCTTTTCTTTTCTCAAATCCCATCATTAATAAAAAACCAGAAACAAAGAAAAATAGTGCATTTCCATGTACGCCTAAAGTAGCTAATGATGGCGATATATCTTTGTATAAAGGGATAAAATGAGAATTTGTTATAAATATTGCGGCAAGGACTTTTAGAAAGTCTAGATTATTATATCTTATGAGCATATTTCCAGTATGATAAAATTAATAAATAGGGGTATGACTTTAATAAAAATATATATTGATTTTGACATGTGTTTTTTAGCTCTTTTTAGAATATATATTTCAGTAAATAATAGATAAGAAAGATGATTCTTTATAAGAAATATTGCAATTTAAATTTTTAAGAGGTATTTATGAATTGGGTTAGCAAATATATCTTTAAATTTTTATACCATTGAATGGTTTATATAATGATATAGCCCTTTATATCCTTTTTTATCCGTTGGCAAAATTAAATTAGCGCATATTTAACTCTGCCAATAGGTTTGTTATTTTTGTAGTTAATGTATTGCAGGATTGTAAGTGCGCTAATCATCCCGATAATTTGGGGCAAACAATCCATCTGTATCTTTTGCATAATTTTTTATAATCATAAATTGGTCACATAGTTACGAGAATATGATTTCAATCCTTTTTCTTGCTTTAGTAAAAGCCGAATACGTCGGTTTCCATTCTTTCTGATTACCCCTGAATACTTTCAATCCAATATTTGCCATTTCAAACAACTCCAGTTGTACTTGTGCACTTTATATCCTTTGTCTGCTATGACTTACAAGTTACTATAGTCCACTTTTACATCCTCTAGTATTGGTAAGGTCAAAGAAATGATGTTCCTGTAACTTTGCAAATAATAAAGACTCACTGTCAATACCAATAGCTTCTGATGTTATATTCAATACTACAATTTCAAGGTCTGAGCACTTGGGAATACCCTCTTTTCTTGGTGCATTTCTTGGTTTATAGACTAAATTACCGGCTACTTGCTTGCATATATTCGGAAATTTTGCGAATATTGCATATAGGTTGTACATACGATATTTGTTTATTAAAAGTTTGGTCACCTTTAATTTGTTTAATATCAATAATATGCATAACTTTTTATTCATAAATTTTTTATTAATTTAATTCCTCCAAAGCACAATACTATAATCAATCGTATCCAATTAATGGATTTTAGAATCATATTTGTTTTTTTTTGAGAAACTCTACGATAATGGAACAGCCTAAACTAATAACTAATATAGTGAAAAACATAATAGTTGGATTATGGGTTAGGAAAGTTACATTTTTAGCATAATAGTAGATAAAAAAAGAGTGAATAAGCCATAGATTCATAGAATGTTTTCCTAAGAAAAGAAAAAATCCCCCCCCACTTTTTGCATATATTAACTATTGCGATAACAAACATTGGTACAATGAATAGTTCCGTTATGCCAATTATTGGTCCATAAGCACGTGTAATTAATGGGAATGTTATCAATAAGAGGGCTACTATATGGCTATTAAATAAAAAAGAATATTTTTTATTTAGTTTGTTGAATATATCGAACTTTGAAAAGAAGCATCCTAACATAAATATGTTTAAGTCAATAAGTATCATTTTTAAATGACGTTGATATATGATACAGTCATCTAAAGGTAACATTTTATTAATACTCCTTGTAATAAATAAGATGATAGTCATAAGTAATAAATACCCTTTCCAACCAAACTTTATTCGACTAATAAAATAGAATAGTATTAACAGTTCAATATAAAGTGAAAAGAACCACCATTCGCCATTATACGAAGATATTAATCCCGATAGATTATTTAAAAACTCTTTTAGGTCAATAGCATAGTAACCAACCATGAAACCCACAATGATAAAAGGAATAGCTATCCACCAATAGGAGCTATATAACTTATGCAATCTCCGAATAATTTCTTTCCATGTAATACTATCTTTATTAGCTATGCATTGTAACCCATATCCACCTATAAAAAGATATATAGGTACACAGATTTGAAAGGCTTTTGTAATAGGACTGCCAAACCAGGAATGAATTGCGTCATGGGGTATCTTTTCAGGGAAACCGAAAAGGTGATAGGCAATCATACAAAGGATGGCGATACCTTTTACTTGAATGGAGTTTTCTTTTGAAAAAATCATTATTAGAGTAGTATTAACCGAATAAATAATTAAAATGCTGATTTTCAATAAATAATCCTCTCGTTGCTATATAATTTGCATTCGTTTAAGGATTGAAATCAGAATAGCAATAATAAGGCTAATTAAAAGGCTGTAAAGCCATATTTCTATACTGTGATTTCCTATTTTTGAGGCTAATAGTATTCCAAATGGATGAACTAAATATATATATGTGCTTATATTTCTACAGTAATCAAAATAAAGGGACTTGGAGGCGATTTGCCATTTTAGACATAATGCAACAATTGCAAATGCTACTGGTTGATATCCTATGGAAACAGCATCAGTATCAATGCAACAATATGTAAATCCTATTGCTAATATTATTAATAAATTGTTGGTAGATAAGTTTTTCCATTTTTTTAGTTGTAGCCATAAAAAGTCCAATTGCAATATAAGCAAAAGCATAACATACACCGAATACATTGAAAAAATGCCCTTGCCACATATAAACTAAAGGTTCTTGCCACCATACTGGATATTCAACGGAACCATAATGAGAATATAGTCTAAACATACAAGTTAATCCAAATCCAATGATGACAATGATTGATGAATTAATAGATAAGAATAATTTATATATCAACGGAAGAATTAGGAGTAGTCCCCATAAATACCATAAATGACCATTTCCTAAAAAGAAAAAATTGTTTACTACATTAGTCAATGTTTCAGTGATATTTTCATTGGTAAGTATATGGTTGACTTTATTTAAGTTATATAATACAAACCAAAATATATACATTTTCGCTATATGGATATAGTATTTTTTAAATTTATTCTTGAAGTCTCTTTTTAAATTAATGTGTCTAAATAATAAGTAAGCAGATGTAACATAGAAAAAAGGAACTGCTGAATATATAATAGAAGTACATATACGATTAAAGAATTCATTATCAATACTATTTATGATGTTACAATGGATTGTGACAACAAATAATGCCATAATAAATTTTATCAAATCAATAGATTTATAAACAGTACGCATACTCATTTATTTTAAATATAAGTTAGTAAATTAAGAGTTCTATAACAATAAAATAACCTAGATTAAAATTGTAAAAACATGATAATTTAATTGGGGCTTAAAAATTATCATATCTTTAGAATAATACATACAAAAATATGTATAGACCAATAAAGAATATGTAACAAATTAACTATTTTACATAATTTATTTATATATTCTTTATATTATTAATAGCTATTAAGTGTTTCTTTATTTGTTCTTCTGTTCTAAAGCGATTTCGAATTTTTTTTGCTGGAACTCCACCCCATATTTCACAGGCAGGGATATCTTTTGTTACAACAGAACCGGCTGCCACAATACTACCTTTACCTATAGTAATTCCACTCATAATGATAGCAGCAGTTCCAATCCAAACATCATCTTCAACGACTGTTATGCCATTATTACCACGTTCACCATTCCAAATTGTCTTGCCAGGGGTGGAAAAAGTGTGATCTTGTTTACCCACAAAACAAACACGTCCGGCCATTAGAATGTTATTGCCAAAATGCACATTGGATGCAATGTTACAGAATTCACCAAACTGAACATTATGGCCGATTTTTACATCCATATTTTGGGCAAAACTGGTTCCTTTCATAATACGGACAAAACCATTGTATTTAATCCAAGGATATCTGATATGAAATGTATACCATGTACGTAGCTGATTAAAAATATAGCGGAGGGTGAAGTTCAGCTTACTGCTCCCATTAGGCATGTTGTTATAATCTATTTTCATTTCTTGAATACTTTTTGGCAAGCATTAAATATACGTTGTGCTGCTTTGTCAGGAGTGAAATCGCTTTCTATTTCAATAGATTTTTTTCCCATAGATTGTAAATCAGCTTGATGAAACTTCGCTAAAGTTCTGATAATTGAATCCGGTTTCAATGGGTCAAATTTATATCCATTTACTCCATCTTGTACCAATTCATAATGACCGCCATTGTAAATAGAACAAGCCACGGGCTTACCACATGCCATAGCTTCAGGAATTACCAAACACCAGTTATCTTCAAGTGTGGGCATAATGAATACATCACATAAAGCATAGTATTTGTAAAGTTCATCATAGTTTATCCCACCTAAAATATGAATAGAGTCCGATGTATATTTTTCTTTTAGTGAATGTTCAAGTATGCCTTTGCCTATGACTAACAGATTATCATCCGGATATTGTGAAATATGTTTGTGCCATACAGCTAACAATTCCTTAATTCCTTTACGGTCTACCAATTGTCCTACGAAAAGAAAGGTCAATCCTTGTTTTAATTTTAATTCATCACGTAATGTTTGTTTATCTTTATTTGTAACTTTAGCTACTGCATTTGATAAGCCAAAACTATCGGCACACATACATCCTTTTACTTTAGGAGTGTTTTTAAAGTGAAGACCGTTGTTCAAATATTCTTCTGTTAATGTGCCATTAATTAAAAAATGGTCTACTGGTATGCCTATAACTCTCCGATACATTGAGCGCCAAGTAGGTGAGTTGCGTTCTACATATGCCGTGCGTTCATAGAACATACAAAGTTTCTTGCGGTGAGTTACAGCATAACGGATACCGGCAGGTGCCCAACCTCCAAATCCTTCTGTTATCATTACATCTGCGTTAACGGATTTTATAGCCTTATAAAGTCCCGGCTGTTTTTTTATAACCAATGCACTATTGGCAAAGTCGGAAGTTTCATTTCCCATTGTCATACGCTTCTCGCCGCTCATAATAATGGCATGATCACCTAAAGTGCGTTTTAATTTTTCACGTACTAATTCAGAAGTATTTTCTTTTGAGCAGATAATATAAAAATTCCCTTCACTCAGTTTATTCAAATTTTCATAAACTGGTATACGATAATTGCCAAACCAAGGTGAAATCCAAAGTATTTTCATCATTATTATTATTTTATAAGTGGTAGTTGTTTATACGCATTATTTTACAAATAAATCCAACTATCTTTGTAATCTTTTTAAATATATTTTAATATATAGAGTTTCATTTTAAGGAATATTTTTAATAAAGCAAATGAGTTTATAAAAAAAACTTTGACCGCAATAAAGTTTCGGAAGTTATTTTTATTTCTGTTTTCTATTAATCATATTTTGTCGTTTATAATCGTTTATAACTTCTTTATAGTATGAAATTTGTTGTTCTATAATTGTTTCCATACTAAACTCATTTTTGATACGTTGCTTTGCATTTTGTGAAATTGATAATTTTTTTTCTTCTGAAAGTTGAAGAATCTGACCTATTTTTATAGCTAAGCCTGAGGCATTATGAGGCTCAATTAAAAAGCCACTCTTGTTATCCTCAATTATCTCACTCATACCACCAGAGTTACTGCCTAATACGATTGCACCTTGTGACATTGCTTCCAAACAAACCATTGGAAAGTTCTCCCACCATGAAGGAAAACATACAATATCAGCTTGAGTATACATTTGCATTACTTCTTCACGAGGTGTAAATCCTTTCATGTTGAACCATGTCATTTTTTTATATTTGCCCTTTAAAGTTTCTGAGAATGAGCCTTGTTTTCCTATCATTGTCAGACGTATTTGCAGCCCTTTATTAGCTAGTATATTTATAGCTTCGCACAAATCTCCAATACCTTTCCAGTCGCAAATAGTACCCACATACAGTATTTCATATTGGTGATTATCTTTTAATGGTGAGTCGTATTGGGGAGTAGGGGACAGTGAATGTTCAATACGAATCGGATTACAAATGATTTTGATTTTATCCGCATTAATATTCAATTCCTTTACAGTCCATTCTTTTAATGAACTACTGCAAGATGTTATGTATTGAGCTTGTTTTATACATTTAAATTCTTGTAGACCTTGCCACCAAAATTTCCATGTTTGTTTACCGAATGTCATTTTTTTAAATGTGTAGTGGTCCATTAACATAGGGGTATGTAGGCGAGTTACTACTGGGATTCCGATATTTTCAAGGTATAATCCTTCCGCTCCATATTCTGCCACTTCTATAATATCCACATTTTTTAAAGCTAAAATAGCGTCACGTAATTTCTTCCTATAAGACTTAAAGCGATAAAAAATACGAAATTTGCGTAACAACGTATCTTTTTCAACATTTGGAATAATAAAATCTCCACCGGAAAGACGGATAACATTTATATCGCCATCTTTATATTGTGATTCTTGGTGTGTGTCATCAGATGCACAAATTACAGTCACATTTTGCTTTAAGGAACAAAGTCCTTGTGCAACTCCTCTGATGTAGGTTGCAATACCTCCACCTCTTTTGGAAGGCAGATATTCGCGACAGACAAAACAAATATGCATAGCTTTTATTGAATAAGTGTAATTCTTTTTATGATAAGATGGCTATCCGTAAGCACTCAAATTTAGGGCATCTCCCTTTGAGAGGGCACGTAAATACGACCTAAACTGATTTTCGTTAATAAATTAGTCTTGAATTTAAGATTGATTGGCAGACTTGACGAACTAATTTTTGCATGAGATATACATGCTTGATATGTATCTTTTAATTGAACAGACTTTAATTATCGCTGATAAAGGCATATGCATTGCATCCATCATACATAATGACCATTCCCATATCTATCAACCAATGATGGAGAATACTAAAGGTCACATTTTTTACATAAACTTCGTAAGCAATTATCTGCAAGAACTTAGGAGTAGCTTTAGTGCTTTCGAATTTGGTTACTACCTTTGGATGACTTTTATAAGGAAAATAATCTTACTTGGATATAGCCTAAAATTTTGTCAAATCAGAAGGATGTTTAACCGGTTCTCTAACCACCTTCATCATTTTATACTTATCAGGACGATTAGATAAATTGTATTCTTTCTTAGAAAACTCTTTTTACTTCTTGAGGTTGATTATTATCAATTTAGTCCGTGCGAAGAGTTTTATTGGTACCATCATAATTATATTTCTCTTTTATTGAGCAGAATTACTTTTCAGTTTCTTAGTTTTTACCTTTTGACGTTTATCATCAAAACGCTATTAATAAGCATAATCAAACTTCTTGAAGTAATTTAAATCTGCGTTCCACCGATTTGTGAAGCTTACACTTTTCAGATAGCCGTTTCTCCAAATCAGAGTGTTTTGATTGCAATTTCGATATTATCCCTATCTAAATATGTCCAAGAACAATTAAAAAATAGAAATAATACACAACAAGTTAATTAAAAATATCTTTTGCTCTCATTCTGTTATTTAAGAAGTAAAATGTTCATTAAAGTTCCATTTAAAAGGCCATGTATCAAAAAAAATCAAATAAAATGGCGGCTCCAATAAAATGGCGAATTCTGATGCATAGTTCCAAACAAGTTTACTGAACATGAGGAAAAATGAACCGACCATTACACATGACATTACACTCAGGAAGCAATTCCTTATTTTCATATTATCTGAAAAAAAAGGATATATAAAAGGGAAAAAAAATGGTAGCATTAAGAAATATCGATATTGCATAAGTGGCATTCGATACATGCCTAATATGGAAAGAACTAAAAACAATGATACATTTAACATAAAGACGCCTTCATTTGAGAACGTTTTTCTGCCAAACCACATTTTTCTGAAAAGAATATAAAATATAGGAAGACCTATAAAAAACATGTGTATAGGCTCTATGGATAATCCATCATCTTGTTCTTCTGCTTTTGCCAATCTATTTGCACCATAGGTGAAAGCATTAGAGTCTCCGGAGCCAATGTTACCTGTAAGTTTAGGCGCAATTATAATCATTGATACAATCATAATACCTAATATAAGCATTGTATCTTTATGAAGTTTTTTTTGTAGTTTTTTCCAAATTAGGAATGGGATAAAAAAAATCATTGATTGATGAGTAAAGACGGAAATGGCAACTATTAGCCAATGTTTTCTTGTTATCTTCTTTTCATATGTGTATCTTCCTAATACATAAAGCATAATAGCTTCTGCCATATTTTGCTTCTGTAATTGTATATTAAGCGAAAACATCATATAGAAAAAACTGACAATTAAAATGCCACATACAATTGTTTTATGAGTATTTTTTACTGTTTGTGCAAAGTAATACAGTCCCATGAAAATGGACATATACATTACAAATGTAAATATACAAATGAACAATGGATAATATCCTAAAGTGAGATAATATCCTATGTAATTGTATATGCCATTCATGAATTCACCTGAAATTCCCAATCCTTTTGTTCCTATTGTACTTCCATAAATATAAATAAGAGAGTTGATGAATCCTGCTTCGGGAACATTCATGTATGCAAAATAGTAATTAATTTGGTCTCCTCCTGGATGTTTTGTTGCATTAATCGCACCTAGATATAATGCTATATAGCAAAAATATCGCATGTAATCAACTTTACTTGCATTGCTCTTATTCCAAATGTAGCTGATAATTGCAGGTAATCCTAAAATTGGAGGTAACATCATAAAAAGCAATATTTGTGTTGCCAGATATTGCCATGGGATTTTTCTAGTCACTACACTATGGGGCAGAGTTTGTATCATATTTGTTGTATTATATCTATAGATATAGCCTTATTGCTGTTTTGTGGACGATGCATTAATATATCTAACAATCTTGAAGGAATAATAGATTTTATTATTTTTCTGAGTTTATTTTTCCATTGTTTTAATTTGTATTCCAGTTTGTAAGTCTTTTTCCCTTGTATCTTACATCTTTCTTCATAAATTTGCCATGCCCGTTTTTTGTCTGCTGATATTCCTGTAGTGTCATAAATAGCGATAATTTTATTTATTCGCTGAAATTTTCGATTTTTTTTCCAGCAATGGTAGAAAAAAGCATAATCAGCTATGAGTTTATACGATTCGTCATAAAGACTGTTGCGTATTAGACTTCCTTTTACGAAACAAGATTGATGGCAGAAAGGTAATTCATATTGCATAACTGTTAAATCTCGTGGAAAACGTAAAATACCTTTTGAGCCATATTTATAAACGGTATTTCCATATAGTATATCTGCTTCATACTTTTTGTCTACAAAAAAATCTGAAAGTACATGTTTATTGAAAAATACGTCACCACTATTCATGAAAATTAGATAGTCGCCTGTAGATTTGGCGATGCCTTTATTCATTGCATTATATACTCCTTTGTCTCGTTCTGATATCCAATAAAAAAGTTCATCAGCTTTTGCTCTCAAAAGTTCTTTACTTCCGTCAGTGGAGCCGCCATCTATCACTATGTATTCGATATTATTATAATCTTGTTCTAAAACTGAAAATAAGGTTTGTTTTAACCCTTGTATGTTATTGTAATTAATGGTGATGATACTAATTTTCATCTTTTACTGACATGTTTAATATTATTATATGTATTCTGTTTTTCTTAGATTTTATAGTATCTTATGTCCTTTAATGAAAGTGTAATATTTAATACATAGTTTTGGGGATATAATCATTAGAAATGATAGAATATAATGAAATTTTGTAGAATATCTTAAATATGAGGCAATTAAAGTCTTATTCTTTTTGTAAAAGAATAAGACTTTTTTAAATTCTTCTTTTCTTATATTTTTACATCGAAGCATAGAGAATGTAATTCCTACGGCTACCATCTTTCTAATAATCTCCAATTGATTTGCTGTTAATTGAGGGTTACAGTTTTGAAAATTGCTAATCGTTAATACGCAACTAGCATATCCTATAGGACTATTGGCAGAAACAGTATTCATTATTGAATAGGGATGGTCTGTGTAGTAATAATACAAAGCCTTATTAATATGCTCTACTTTATCTGCTAAACAAAATAATCTGATATTCCATTCAAAATCTTCATGCAATATACCTTCTGTAAAATAAATATGATATGTCTGTAACAATTCTCTTCTGCTAATAGTTATCCAAGCTTGCATAGCTCCATTAATTTTTAAAACTTCTATGCCAGGCATTTCTGTACCTTCAAAGTTTAATGAATAATACTCAGCTTTTCCGTTATAGCAATTATAGTGATCTATTATATACACATCTTTGTTTGAATGTAGATAAGAAATAATAGTCTCAATAGATTTAGGAGAGACAACATCATCTCCGTCTATAAACCATATGTATAATCCGTTTGCAGCTTTAATTCCAGCATTACGTGCGGAACTTGGGCCGCCATTAGGTTTATCTATTATTTTTATGAAAGTATATTGGGCCGCTATTTGGTTTATGACATCTAATGTGTTATCGGAACTGCCATCATTAACGATAATAATTTCAACTTCTGTTGTATATTCAATTAAGTTCAAGGATTGAATACATCTGTTAATATATTGAGATATATTATATGCAGGTACTATTATGGATAGTAGTGGATTCATATTAATACATAATTTTTATGTTACAAGTCGGACATAATTTATTTAAAATATTGATATATGTGTCAATTGTAGGCAATTGATAGCCAAAGGGTATTTTGCTCTTTATTTTTCGATTCCATTCTCGCCAGTGTTTATAATTATAGTTAGCATTAACAATTGGTTCAGTGATGCCTTTTTTCCAACTTTCAATATTTGAAAGAAATATCGACCATTCTTTTATTATTCTTTCATGGTCAAATTCTTGTTTTATAAAATTATATGTATATTGATATTCGGGATAAGAGGCTCTCTTCAGTTCTGTTATAATCTGGAGAGCTAACTGTTCTTCTGTTTCACAAAGACATCCACTATGTAAAGGAACGGTATCAAGATAGCCGACATATTTTCTTGTGACAATTCTAGCTCCATATAATTCCATTTCAACAGCACTCAGACAAAATGTTTCACTTAGACCTAACGGATTAGGAACACCAACTTTTGTACGTGCAAGTACCTTTGTTTTTTCTTTACCTAACTTACCCCAAAAAGTTACAGAAGGCAGAATCTCACCTGAATTATCTGTTAAATAGGGCATAAAAGATGTTTCGTATGATTCTTCAGCGATACCGTATTTCCCAAGCTTTGCATCTCCATAGAGGGTTCCGCTACCTATGACATTTAGGTGAGCATTTGGACACTCTTGCAATATTCTCGGCCATATTTTTGCTAATATATGAAATCCTTTAGGATAAACTAAACTACCTAAATAAGTAACTTCTTGTTTACGATTCTCAAAAGAAGTACTATGTTCTTTATAATAGTTGATAGATTTTACATTTACACTATTATATATATATGTAGATTTCAGAAATGCTTTATTGTCACGATATAAGTCTAATTGCTCTCGACTAACATTAACTATCTTTACTATTTGTGGTGTGCGAGCAATAATATTGAGTGAATGGCGTGGAATAACATTATGAGCCCATACTATAATCTTTAGAAATTTGGGGCCTATCATAAATATATTAGGACAATAATCTTTTTCTTCATATTTCACTACCAATTGGTTTATATGATGATCAGTACAATAACTTATCGCGTCAGATTTACTTCCTACAACTTGATACGTTAAACCAGTCGGTAGTAGCATGTCCTTTTGAAGTAGCAGAATGTATTGATTGTCACTCGAAGTATATTTCTTTTGGAGTTCTAATAATGTCGTCAAAAAAAGATACTCTGTTCCACCAATGCCGGGATTATCATTCACTAAACAACTACAATTAATGGTTATATGAGAATTATCTATATAAAAAGCTGTTTTCATAAATGTTTTATTAATGTGTAAAGGGGTATGCTACGAGATGATTAAATGAGTTTTAAAAATGGAGATGGATTTTTTACTTGCTATAGTTAAATATAATATTCAAACTTTTGTCACCTTCTGTAAATACTCTATTGAGTGTAGTCTTAATATATTGATTTTATTTTTAATAATAGTATAATCTATTGGTGATATATTGGCTTTAGAAATAGGACACCATCTGCTGCTCAATCCAAGGCTGCTTAACATGTCAATTATTCGAGAATTCTGATGGTTATAATCTGTTGTTTGATGACGAGGAAGCATATAGAAATCTTTGCAGAATAAGATGCTAAAGAGCATTCCATGAAAGGAGTCTGTTACAATTGTTTTTGCATTTCGGATTAGCGATAGAAATTCATAAGGACCTGCTGCAAGTATCGCTTCTTTAGAGTAACGAAAATCAGTGGTTAAATTTTCTATTTTAGCATCAGATAATAGCTCTTTTGCTTGTGCTCTTTTTTCTGATGTTTCTGTTAGAAAATAGCAGAGATTGTAATTCGTTTTGTTTATCTTTGATTTATTGGCCATTGCATCCCAAATAGAAATATCTAATAATAGTGTGGGATCAAGTACGTGTTCTACTTTTGTATATCCACAATCTGCCAGTAATTTACATCCTGTCTTTTCTCTACATGATAAGAACTTATAAGTTGATAACATTATGCTTATTTGCTCCATTTCTATCTTACTGAGATGTGATAAACCAATACTAGAGGCATACGATACCTTTAAGCTGTTTTTAGGTGCAAATGTTAAAAAATAAGGCTCTATAAATCCACAAATGGCGGGATTCCAAATTTGATCACTGCCGGACATATATAGGTCGTATTGTGGCGGGTTTAATTTTAAATCATCACTAGTTTTCCAAGATTGTTGACTAATTTTAAAATTATCCTTTGCAAATTTATCGAATAGAGTTCGTCTCTCGTGAAGTAGAAACCAAGCTGGTATATTGGAAATGTAACTCATCGGATTCTTTCTAAAGTCACCAATGGTAATACGTGCTTCTTCGACTGTAGAACGTTTGAACTCTTCTCTTCTATAATCTATAATTTCGGTGTCATGTCCCAGGATTTGCAATATCTTCTGCAATGCGAAGCACTGTAGAAACGTTCCGAAATTTTGATATTGGTGAGTTGTTACAAAACCTATTTTCATAATAAACCTATTTAGACAAACGGCAAATTCCTCTTATGATTCTTTCATGCAAAGGATATGAATGTCGTAAATATTCACCTACAATACTATTGAAATTAGCCCTATTGATTTTTTTTATAAATTTTTCTCTACAATAGTGTTTTTTAGGGGAGGTATAAAAAGTGTCAGTACGCCACTCTAAAGATTTGAAATCAGTTACTCTACTTCTGAATTGATCAATGATAGCATTAATTGTTTTTTCTCCTTTTTCTGTTTTTACTATTACAAGCGAAGTCCCATGGTTATCATCCATATCAGGGTAGAAATGTTCTATTCCCCAGTAATCTGCTAATGTAATGTCGCTACCAGATGTAAATGCTTTGGCAGGACATTGGTGGCATGAAGGACGATTACATAAATTATAGACAAAACTTAACATAAAGGTGTTTTTGTCACTTGGTTCAGAAATAATAATTTTATCTCCTTGTTTTATTGTTAATGTGTAATTATGCCATGCTTTATTTTTGTCTCTAAAATCGATGATATACGGTTTGCTTTTATCTAGAAAAATAGAATCAAGATATATATCCCAAACTTTTTCAGAAGGAACCCCATGGCAAGCAATATCAACTGTAAGAAGATTTTCATAGGACTTACGCAAAAAAAGGTGCAGAGCCTTTGTTTGACAAGGAGTTCCGCTGAATAATACTTTTTTCCCCTCCTGCAAATCTTTTCTTACAGCAATATAAGTATCCTGAATATTGCTTTGAAGATATTTGGATTTTTGTAATTTCCAAAGTTCTTCTAATGTTGTTACGCCAATGTGCTCTACTTTGTTTTTTATATTATATGCTGCTCCATATACTTTTCCTCCAGCCATAATGGTTCTTTCAGCTAATGTCCTAAATACTCCTCCTGATGAACTTGAAAATCTAACGTCTTTATTATTATTTATTAATGCATAGCTTGTCATTTTTGTAGGCACTGGTGTGTTTTGAATATTAGGACACACTTTTTCGCAAATGCCGCAGTCAATGCATAAAGATGTGTTTATAGTTGGGTAATAGAAGCCTTCATCGTCAAATTGCATTGTTATGCAAGATTTTGGACAAGCTTGTTGGCATGAATAACAACCACAGCATTGTTCTTTTTTCAGTCTACTTATCATATTCTTCCGAGGTGTGTTAACAATCCGAGTTTTTTAGCCTTTAACCACATGTTAAAATCCATATGATTATCAAGAGCTATCCATGTTGGAGGTATCAAATCCTCCACATCTGATATAGAGTTCTTGGCATATTTTCCAAACCAAGGTCGGGGATAAATAACTTTTTTTTGTGGATTAGGATTTAAATAGGCTCCCCACCAACTAAATGTACTGTTACTGATAATGTTATCAGTGCATAAAGTTTGAGCGTACAAATCTATTAAAGGATCGTTGTTTTCAAGAAAATAAATATTTTCACCTTTGAAATTTTTTTTACACCAAGTTAAATCATCGCTGATAAAGACAAAACGCGATTTTTTAGGAAATATAGACATTGCTTTTTTGAAGTATGATTTAGAACATACGGGTAAGCGGTGAGGAATATAACAATAGTCTCCTCTGCGTACATTAATAGCTATAACTGGTGAAGCAAATATGTCATGGAATTTTTGCAAAATTGTTGTTTTTATTGTTTCAGGAATTGAAAAAAGCTCTTTAACAAGGTTTTCGTCAAAATATTTATAAGATTGGAAGCCACCATCTAAAAGCAAGTTAGGTTGGTATTCTATTTTCTGATACTTAAATCCTTGTTGTTTTATTTTGTATACTCCAACAGGGATATCTTCTAATATTTTAACTTTAGAATATATGTTGTCAAGGTATTTTTGTACTAAATCCCATATATAGCAGTTGTCAGGAGGAGCTAATATATAATCTTTATGGCAAACTGCACACCAATCATCCCCATTTTTTGATGCAAGGCTTGCCGCTGCTGCCATTTCAAACAAATGATTGCCTAAGCGTCCGTGAAGTTTTGTATAAATCATTTTGCTATTATGCTTTTTAAGTAACTAAGATAATATCAGTTTTATAGTATTGTTAGCTGTATTTAATAAATCGGCATATTATACAATATTTCAAAATTATTTTCATGAACTTTTTTCATTATTTGAGTCTTAGTTTTTTTTTCAACCTGTTCTTCAATTCTTTGATTAATAGAGATGTTTGAATATTATTATAAAAACATTTCTGAGTATGAATATAGTGTGAAAAATAAAGTGAAGGGGAAAAAAAAGGTGTTTGTTGATAGTAATGCCACCATATATAATCACGACAGCAATAACTATTCCATGGCTTGTTACCTGTATAATGCACAAGTGACTTAACTGTATCTTTGATTTCAGCAGCTTTTATATGTTTAAACTTTTCATTGTGTATGGACAACGTAAATAATATAGATGTATAGTTGTATTTTAAAGGAAGCAGCATGATGTGTCCTCGACATACTATATTAATTATATCTTGATCCTGACAAACATATTTCTTATTCTGATGTAATAAACATTTTTCAAAGAAATGATTGCGGTTGAGGATTTCTGTATCCATGATTAAAAAACCACTGTTTATATATGTTGTAGCATCAATACCTAACTCACTCATATAAATAGGTGCTTTATCATGTGCATAAAGAGGAGTTTCACACACACCTGCTATCCATTTGTCATCATCAAAGGTGGTAGAAGAAAATATTTCCCAGTAATCAAGTTCTGGTATTGTATCTATATCTAAATAAATAATTTTGGGATAATTAGTACAATGAAGTTCATTTATTTGATTGATGATATGTGGGATCTGTAACCGGTAATAACATGCAATTGTAATGTTTCGTACTTCGTGTCCGTTTTCAAAGAAATCATTAATTTCTATAAATGATATACGATGCCGAAAAGCATGCTTGGTCAAAATTTTAAATTCGCTCTTTTGCTCCCTTGTTATAGTATTAGTTCGACAAATAATAAACACATCGTAAAATGTGTCCGGATGAGCATTTTGAAATAGAGCAAAAAGGCTTACTTTTGCTGGTAGAATCATGTTCTCATCAAAACAGCATACTATTGGAATACTATTCATGGTTTTTGCTTTTTCAATTTGGTTAACATTTTATTTAGCATTAATAAAGCGAAAGATTTTTCTTGCTGGTTAAGAGCAAAGAAATAGCTGATAATACATGTTATAAAAAATGATGTGATAGCAAGTACTATTCTTGAGATTATTGAATGGACGCTTATAGACATATGAATTCCTGCTGCAATGCTTAGTGAGAGTATTGTAGCAAAATAACAAGGTATTACAGTTTCTTTTATGATACCCATACAAGAAAATCCGGTTTCTCGTTGTAATATACGCAAGCGATAATACAATGTGGTGAATGAAGCTACAATGTTAATGCATACTACATAATAAGGTTCTGCGCCTAAATATAATACAATATATGATAGGGGTAGAATAAAAATAAGTATAGTTGTAATACCTATTTGCATTCTTTTTATGTGCCCTGTTGCTTGCACACAAGTATTTATGGGACCGGTCATTGTATCAATAAGCGTGTTAATTAAACAGAGACGAGTGAACCATACAGTGTATTGGGGGGATTCTCCAAGCCAAAGGGTTAGAATCAAATCTGTTTCTATAAGAAATGGTGTCGAAAGAATGAGCATTAAAAGAAAGCATAATTTCATACCTCGTTTAACAAGTTTTCTAGTACCTTCTATATCTCCTGAGGCATATCCTTTAACAATCGGAGGATTTAAGGCAACTTGAAACTGTGATACAAATTGTACTACAATACCATTTATACGTAGTGCTATTCCTCTTGCTCCATTTACTATAGTTCCAAAAAACCAATTGAGAAAAATATTAAGAACCTGGTCATTAGCTATAAGTGTAATTTGACCAGCCATATTCCAGCCTGAAAATGAAAAAATTTGTATAAATCTTTTTTTATTCCATGAAATATGAAAAACACACTCGGGGAAACTTTTTAAAGAATATCCTATATTAAAGAGAAATATTAATAAATTAGTAACAAAAAGTAAAAGAGCATAGACTATTAATCTATCTCCCGGTAAATATAAAAGGGCATATACTATTGCTAATTTTGAGAAGACATCAACGAGTGAGAAATAGGCATAAATTCCCATCTTTTCGTGTGCCATAATACTCGCTGTAAAAGGAACTTGCAGTACACTAATCATCATTGAACATACAGCTACTTGATATACCCAATTAGCAGCACTGATACGTGCTGATTCAATTTGAAGGTGATTGTTTACAAACCATAAACCTATAGTTTCAGCAAGTAAAAATATCAATATAGCCAAACAAATATGTATAGTTAAAATCAGACTAAATGTTTTTTTTAGTTCAAGAAAATCTCCCTTACCTAAATCATATGATAAAAATCTTTGAGTTGCTACAGACATACTATTGTTGAGAAACCCCAGCATACTGAGTACGCCACCAACAAGATTATAAAGCCCCATATCTGCAAGTCCTAGTGCCTGAAATATCACTCTTGTTGTAAAAAATGAAATACCCAAGGATATGAACATCCGGATATAGAGCATTAATGTATTTTTTAAAATCCTTTTGTTGTCAGTCATACAGCGAGTTATCAGCTTTTATAAAACTAATATTCTGATGTTATTAAAATATCTAAAATCTAAATTATTGGAATTATATATTATATACGGATAAGTACGCTACGCTTTCGCCCCTCCCAAAATCTGGGAAAGACGAAAGCAATAGTGATTGATAAATGTGCGGCAAATTTACAAATTTAGTTGTAATATGCCAAGTTTTATGAAGAAAATTAATGATATGTCTCTTCGTAAAACTGCAATAAAACTTTACTCTTTCAGCTTGGGAAATAAAGTCTTTACCCCTTCCCGATAGATACGTTGTGCGTTTTCCGGTGTCGTGAACTCTTCAAACCCTCTCAGAATCCTGTCATAGACGCTTACTTCATAATTATAGAGCCCTTTTTTATGTTGTTGAAGTGGGTGGGGCTTATGTGGCAAGCCTCACGGAGCTGGTCTTTGGTGATTTTAAGCTGTTTCATTTCCTTTTCGAGGAATTCGCTGAACTCAGGATGGTTGGTAGCTAATCTGTAATGTTGCATAATAAAATTGTTTTTAGTTAATTATATAAAAATATATAAATCCCGTACCCATATAGTGGGTACGAAGAATATGGGTACAAAGGTATACCTTTGCAACAGTTTTTAAAACAATTTAAAATATAAATGCTATGAAAGCACATAAAACTACTCTTTCCGTACGGGAGCTGCAAAAGACCATAGGGCAGTGGAAAAGTCGGAAAATTACGGATTCCACCATTGCAAAGCTGTTGGAACTGATGTTGGGGATGACCGCCTACATGAACGAGGATGCGGTTTATCCTGTGGAGAATTTCTATGATATCAGTAAGGCGCTGAAGTTTAAGAACGCGCGGTATCTGGTGGAAGCGGTCAGGCTGAGCGGAGCGTTCGGCATCGTACCCGGTGACAATGTGTACGGGATGAGTTCGTTCTATTCCTGCCTCTGGAAAGAGAAGGAAAAAACGGATGATTCCGCGGAAACTTTACCGGTAACTTTACCGGTAAAATTACCGCAGGAGGATATATATAATATATATACTATACAGGATAATAAGAATAATACATCCTCCGGAAGGATTTCTTCTGCGGAAAAAAGCCTGGAAGCCGCACGTAATTTCTTTCACCTCATCAACAAAAATCCGATGGATAAGATGCGGATTTTCACTCCGCTCATCGACGGCTTCCAGCAGAAGGAGGGACTGGCGCGCGAAGATGCCTGCGCCAACCTGGTGTACCTGGTGAACGAATTGCTGGTGCCTTACTTCGCAAGTCAGGAACGCTTTATGAAATCCACCCATGTAGGGCGGCTGTGCTGGCTGAGCAACCTGCTGAAATCCGCCGGCGGGCTGCGGATGCTGAAAGATGCCACGGATGCCGGAAGGCGGCAACGGGTACAGAATCTTGCCGACATGCGGAGTGAACAACGCAACAACCATCCGCTCTGCGAGTTTGAGTGGACGGATAAGGAAAGCGGCCTGCGCTTTTACGACGACCCGCTGGAAGGGATGGTGAACATACCGGACAATGCACCGCCCCGCCCGGGAGCGGGAGCGGAGTGGAACGTGCTGAGTGGAAAATGGGGGAGTTGTGAGCTATGAGTTATAAATTATAAAATTTCGGAGGATGAAGCCGTTTTATTATTTGAGTGATTTTCCCGAACGTAGAAGAGCGGGGAAGAATTATATAGCAGAGTGTCCCAAGTGCGGGAAAAAACATCTTGCCATTTCGCGCGATACGGGATTGTACTGCTGCTTTTATGCGGGGTGCGACTTTCACGGGAAGCTGAAGGACTTTTGGACAGAGCGCAGAAGCACGGGATGGCAGGATGCCGGGAGTCCGGCGGGAGCTTCGCTGATGGCGAAGGGAAGTGCCGGGAAAGGAGAGCCGGGCGGTATGGCATCGGCAGGCGGAGGGAACGCCGCATTTGAGGTGTCGATGATTCCCGAAGACTACAAGCGGCTGTCGCCTGAGGTTATCGCCAAAATCAAACCGCTGACCGATGACCCGGAGACCTCCGATACCGGACAGCTTGCCGCCCGCCGTTATCTTGCCGATATGGGAATCTCGTTGAAAACAGCCATCGACGCGCGTATCGGCTGCCTGGTGCACCGCTGCTTCGGAGGCAAGGACAGCAAGGACGGAAAGGATAAAAAGAATGCTGCGGGGATGATGTACCAGTGCATCGCCTATGTGAACTATATCAACGGGCAGCCCGTCAACGTGAAGTACCGCTCGTGCGATGCCACCGCTTCCGGCTATACCAAATGCTGGAGCCAGGATTCGCCCACCACGCCTTGCCCGCCTTACAACATCGACTGTATCAACCCGCTGCTGATTGCCGAAGAGAATATTCCGCGCCTGATTGTCACCGAAGGGGAAAGGGATGTGCTGACTTTGCGCGAGGCGGGCTACCCGTATGTCATCAGCGTGCCCAACGGCGCGGCAAGCGACCTTTCCAAAGGCTTCGAGGCTTTCCGCCCCTGGCTGGACCGGGTGCAGGAGCTGGTGATTTGCGGCGACAGCGACCTGCCCGGAAGGACGCTTGTGAAGCATCTTGCCGACTATTTCGGTACGCGATGCCTGTTCACCGTCCTGCCCGGCGGCTGCAAGGACATATCCGACGTGCTTGTGGCGTACGGCGCCGATGTGGTGCGCGAGATTATCGGCTCGGCATGTCCGCACCGTACATCGGACATCATCACCGTGAGCGAACGTGCGGATGAGATTATGAACGTGTTGAACGGCAATTACGACCACGGCTACGATGTGGGTTACGGTCCGCTTACCGACCGGGTGTTCCATCCCACCGACCAGGGCGGACTGATAATTGCCACCGGAAAGCCCAACAGCGGCAAGACGGATTTTCTGAACGACCTGACCTGCCGCCTCATGGCCAAGACGGGGCGTAACGTGTGCTACCTCTCCTTTGAGGTGCCCGACAAGAACAAACACATGGCAAATCTTATCCGCCTGATGCTGGGCAAGGTGAACACGGCGGCATACACCCGCGAACAGTTGCAGCCCATCGTCTCTTTCCTGGACGGGCACATGGTGCATCTGGACCTGCACGAGGTTTCGCCCACGCCCGCCAACATCATAGAGCGCGCGGAGCGGGTGAAACGCGCCATGCCGCTGAAGTACCTCATCATCGACCCGTACCTCTTCATGGAAATGGAAACCGGACGCTACAACACGGAGACGCAGGCCATCAAGGGCATGCTGACGCAGATGCAGGCGTGGGGGCGTAACAACGGTGTCTGGGTGATTATCGTGGCGCATCCCCGCAGCCTGAAAAAGCTGAACGGGAAGAACGAGCTGGAGGAGATAGATATGTACACCATTTCGGGCAGCGCCAACTGGGCGAACCTTGCCGATTTCATCTTTTCCATAAGCCGCATCGAGGAACCGGACAGGCGCTATACCCGGCTCGATATGCTGAAAGTGCGCGACCAGGATTTGTGCCGGACGGGAAGCGTGCTGTTTGTGAGGCAGCCGTGCGGGCGGTATGATGAACGGGAATCGGAGGAGCAGATAATGACCGAGATGCAGGGGAAGGTTCTGGATAAGGACAGGCTGCCGTGGATGGGGCTGGTAACCCCGTGAGTTTGCTCCTGAAAGACCGGGTGTTTGCTCCCGGAATGCCTCATGTTTCAGGCTGGAATGCCCGGAGTTTCAGATGCAAACTCCGGGCATTCGGTTTTTAAACGCCTGGCTTTTCGGAGGCTACGGTTCTCCCAATGCTTCTACGATGACGTGCACCTGAATCGGAGTGTAGCACTTGGCATTGGGAAGCATGCCGGTAGCGGCAAGCTGTTCCAGAAGTCCGGGTTTGAAGGCTATCCAGCGGTTGAGCTTGCGGACGGCTGCCTTGGGCGTGATGCTGGGACTGTATAAGATTGCCAGCTCGCTTTTGCTGTAGCTGCGGGGGATGAAAGAGGATTTTTCCATGTTCTTTATTACTTGTTTTTATGATGTAAAGTTAGTGAAAATTAGTGGTTTGCGAAAGAAAAAAGGACAGTTTATCGCGTCGTAAGGTGTCATAAGTTGCAGAAAAACGCTTTATGGTGTGCAATGATGTGCGAAGGAGCGGAAAGGGGCGGAAGCGGGTGGGGAAGGTGCTATCTTTGTATCGCCGGTCAGAAGAAAGGGCCCCTTCGGATTGAGCGATGAATGATTTACAATTAACAATTAAAACTTAAAAATTATGGCAACAGCATTGGTGGTACGCGCACAGCGCTACAAGAAGATTGGCGACAAGACGTCTCCGTTGGTTTATATCCTGAAAAGAAAACCGCGCGACGCGAAGATGTATGATTTGAAACGCATCTCGGAAGAAATAGAGGCTTTGGGAGGTATGTCGGCAGAGGATGTGCTGCACGTGGGCAAGGCGATTGTGAGAAACATGCGCGAGAAGCTGACCGACGGCAACAGTGTCCGTCTGGATGATTTCGGAATTTTCCGCACTTCGTTTCACTGCATAGCAACGGAAAATCCCAAGGATTGTACGGTGAAGAATATTGACAAGGTGCGGATTAATTTCAAGGTCGCCACTACGCTCAGACTGGTGAACGACTCGGTTGCCACCACGAAGGGCGCACCCAACAACATTAATTTCGAGCTGGTGTCCGACGACAACAAGACATCGGGCGGTAGCGGCAACGGCGGCGGAAATGCCGGCGGTGAGGAAGAGAATCCGTTGGGATAAGGATAAGGTGTTTTGAATGATGAATTTTAAATTTTTAAATTGAAAAAAAGAAGTATGGGAAAAAGTAAAGGTTTTTGGGATACGATTTTGAAAGTGGTAATTGCAGTGGCTTCGGCTGTGCTGGGTGTGTTTGGTGCGAATGCGATGAACTATTAGGAGATGAGAGCGATTGACCTGATAGTAATCCATTGTAGCTCCACGCGCGAGAACTATGCGTTGACCGAACAGGCGCTGGAGGCTTCTCACAGGCTTATAGGGTTCGACGGAACGGGGTATCATTTCTATGTGCGGCGTGATGGAAGAGTTCTGGCTACCCGTCCGGTAAGCAAAGTGGGGGCGCATGCGCGGGGCTACAATGCTCACTCGATAGGCATCTGTTATGAAGGTGGGCTGGACCGTTACGGAAATCCGAAAGATACGAGGACAGAGTGGCAGCGACATTCGCTGAGTGTGCTGGTGGGAAAGTTATTACAGGAATATCCCGGTACGTGTGTAGTGGGGCACAGGGACCTCAGTCCCGACCTGAACGGAAACGGGGAAGTGGAACCCATGGAGTGGACCAAGCAATGTCCCTGCTTTGATGTAGGGAAGGAATTCTGATAGCGGGATGCTGAAAAGGCTGTAGGGTGATAAGTAAAATCATCGTACAGCCTTTTCTTCTTGTTGCCTCCTCTTCTGTATCTCTTTTGCCTTCTGTATTTCTTTTGTCTTTTTATTCTTTTGTCCTTCCATTCCCTCCCCCTTTTTCTCGACAAATCCTATAGGTACATCCACATGCGCGCACCCCAACATATCCAGCCGCACAGCAACTTTACTTTTCCCGTTCACAGTGATAAGCTCTCCTTCGAGTCCGGCAAGCGGCCCTTTTATTACTTTCACAGCATCGCCGGGAGCCAACGGGGCGCTGCACATTTCCACCGCTTCGGGACTGTAGTCGAGCATGAAGCGGAACCGGTCCATCTGTTCGTCGGGGATAACGGCAGGGGTGCTTTCGCCGCGCAGTACCATATAGCGGCTGACCGCCTGCAGGCTCAGGGGAAGCGGCCGTTCCTGCGGAGTGACATGCACGAATATCATCATGGGAATCACAAGACGCTCTACCCGTTTGCGGCGGTCGCTCCACTGGCGAATCTCGCTCTGGACGGGCAGGTAGCACTCGATGCCCATAGCGGCAAGCCGTTGTGCAGTCTTTTTCTCAAGGCACGACTGTACATAGGCCACCAGCCATTGGCGGGGTGCTGTATTGTTTTTTGTTTCTATGTGATTCGTATTCTGCATTGTTTTTTACGTTCGGTTGGGTTAAAAAGTATGCCGGGCAGCAGCGCTCTGCTGCCACAGCATACAAGCAAACAAACAAAAAATAAGCCCGGAAACAAGGACAGCATTGCATGTAGAAGTTCCCCAGGCTTATGGGGTGAATATCTTATTTCGAATCAGAAGTATCGCCATAACCGTACCCGTAGCCATAGCCGTATTTCTTGCCGTAGCCGTATTTCTTGCCGTAGCCGTAGTACCTGCCGTACTTGCCGTAGCCGTAATAGTAGCCGTACTTTTTCTTTTTCATGTCCAGGCCGTTGATAACAGTGCACAGACCGGGCAAACGCTTGTTGGCGTACAGCTCGTTGATGAGCTGGTAGTCGTTCTTATGCGTATAGTCGGCACGGCATACGTAAACGCTGATGTCGGCAACGCGTGCTATGAGCTGCGTGTCGGTGACCATGCCGATAGGGGCAGTGTCGAGCACGACATAGTCGTAGTCTTTTTTCAACAGTTCGATGGCATCGTCCAGGGATTTGCGTGCCAACAGTTCCGTGGGATTGGGCGGGATGGCTCCACCGGGCAGTACATGAAGATTGTCCGATACCTCGGAAGGCAGTATCATGGAACGCAAATCGGTACTTTGGGGAGCGGAGAGGAAACCGGTGATTCCCTTTTCCTTGTGGTGTATGCGGAAGACCTTGTTCAATCCCGGCTTGCGGATGTCGAGTCCCACGATGATGACCTTCTTGCCTAATAATGCCAGGCTGACAGCTAAATTGGATGCTATGAATGTTTTTCCTTCACCGCTCATGGTAGAGGTGACGAGAATGACTTTTCTGTCCGGGTCGCCCAACATGAAAAGCAGGTTGGTGCGCAGGCTACGGAAAGTTTCCGCCATGATGTCGTTGTCGTTTTCGCGGACGGCAATGGCGTGCTTGTCTTCCGAATCGTTCAAGGGAACATCGCCGATAATGGAGACATTGGTGAGTCTTTCAACGTCGGCGCGTCCTTCGATGCGGTAGCTCAGCAGGTTCAGTATGTAGATGATGGCAACCGGAATACCGAGACCGAGCACAAATGCCATCATGTAAATTTTTTTGCTTTGGGGAGATACGGGGAAATCATCTGCCAGCGCATCGTCGATGATTTTGGCGTTATTGGCGGTGGCGGCAAGTGCAATATTATTTTCCTCGCGTTTCTGCAGCAGCATGAGATAAAGTCCTGCCTTGATTTCCTGCTGGCGCTGGATGCTGACGAAGCGGCGTTCCTGGGCAGGAGCATTGCTGATGCGTCCGGCATACTTGCCTGCCTGGCGGTCGAGGTCGGCTTTGGTGATAAGCAGTCCTTTGCGTACACTGGCGATGGTTGTGAGGATGCCGGCACGCATGTCCTGTATGTTGCTGTCGAGACGGCGGACAACCGGGTTGGTTTCCGAAGAGGTGCGTAACAGGCGGTTACGTTCCAGAATCAACGCATTGTATTGAGTGATGAGCCCCGATAGTGTTTCATCGTTCAGTCCTACATTGGCAGGAAGAGTGGTGGCTGCGTTCTCCGGTTTTTGAATATACTCGGAGAGGTATTGGACCAGGTTGAGCTGGGTGCCGTTCTCTACGCAAAGCTTTTCGTAGGCAGACTGTTCGCTGACGGCAAGCTGGGCATCGCTGCTAAGGTCGGTAAGTCCTGCTTCGCGCTTGAAACTTTCCAGTTCCTGTTCCGTAGTGCCTAATTCCTGATTGATGACGGAGATGCGTTCATCGATGAAGCGGGCGGTGTTTTGTGCCACTTCATTTTTGTCGTTGTTGGCGTTTTTATTATAGATTTCAACAAGTTTGTTTATAAAGTCCTCGCCGCGTTTTTTATTCGTATTCTTTATCGATACGGTAACAACGGAAGTGGTCTTGCTGGTCGGTTCGATGGATAAAGCGCTTCGATATCCTTTGGCTATGGACAGTGGATTGACAATACTTACGTCTACACTGCCGCTACCGGTAATGGGGGCGGCGGGATTGGAAGTAAACGTGAGTGTACCTGCCTCTCCGGACAGAACAGCGGGCAGTTCCGTGAAATGCTTGTTGACGGTATTTCCATTGATGGTTGCCGTTACATCTATCCGCTTGTCGGACTGATAGTTGACGGTCAGTAGGATGGGGGCTTTAAGCCGTTCGGCATCTTCGGGCAGAAAATGTACGAGTACCGGAGAAGAACCGTACAAATCGGGCTTCTGGAATCTGCCTTCGCCGGAATAGCTGATGTACAGTTCCAATTCACTGACCACATCCTTGATAAGCGATTTGCTACGGAGAATTTCGATTTCATTATCGATATTCTGAGAAGAAGATATGATACCAAGGTCCTCAAAAGCGCTGAGGTCATTGCCGGTATTGCCTCCTTTCTTATTGTCCTTGATAATCATGGACGCACTTATGTTGTACACGGGAGTAATGGTCTTCAAATAGAGCCAGGCGCATACCAGACAGAAAATAACAGAGGCGATGAACCAGGGCCACCGGATGATGTATTTGAAAAGCATAGCCTGCCAGTTGGTCTTTTCTTCTTTTTCTTCGAACAAGTCGTCGTATATTTCTTCTTTCACGTCTGTAATTTTTTATTTTTGTTTGTTGAGGTTCAATTTCTCTTATTTTGTAATTGCGATAATAAGACTCGCCAGCGATACTAATGAGCCGATAACCGAGAACCAGATGGTGGTACTACTGCTGATATTGGACGTTTTTGCCTTGGTCTTATTAGGAGTGACATATAAAATATCATTCTGTTGCAGGTAGTAATAAGGTGATTGCAGAATGTCCTGATCGTTCAGGTTGAGTGTGACAATCTCCCGCTTGCCGGTGCTGTCCTCGCGAATCAGCTTTACATTGTCGCGAATGCCGTAGATAGTCATATCGCCTGCCATGGCAAGGGCCTCAAAGATATTGACCTTCTCATTGGAAATGGTGAAAGTTCCCGGACGACCGACTTCGCCAATGACGGATATTTTATAGTTGATCATGCGCACAGTGACAATGGGTGTTTCACGGAACTGAGATTTGAGCTTGTCCTTGATATATTGCTCGGCTTCTCCCTTGGTAAGTCCCCCTAAGTGAATAGTGCCCAATACGGGAAATTCTACATTTCCGTTATTGTCTACGAGGTACTGCTGTAATGCCGGTTGGGAAGTAAGCGATTGGCTGCCTGTATTGCTGACAGGGGTTGCTATGGTAAGGTTAAACGGTTCTGCCAGCGCTGGCTCTTCCGGGCAGCTTACCACGATTGTCAGCAGGTCTTTCGGCATGATGCGCGCATCGTACAAGGTCATGTCTCGGACGCTTGTATCTGCCATGGCAATCTGCTGCAAATCGTCTTGCAGATAAGGTACTTTCTTGTAGCTTTGGCATCCTACCAACAGCAGAGGTAATAATAAAAATATCAGACTTCTTTTTTTCATGTGTTTTTGATTTTAACTTTCAACTCTCAGCTTTCAACTTGTTTTAGTAGGCTTCTTTTTCTCCTTTTACCGCATTCTTCACGGTTTTGTAGATAATGTACAGGTCGAGCATGAATGTCCAGTGTTCCAGATACCAGATGTCGCGCTCCACGCGTCCTTCCATCTGCCAGAGTTTCTTGGTCTCTCCGCGGAAGCCGGTGACTTGCGCCCAACCGGTGATGCCGGGTTTGACAAGGTGGCGTACCATATACTTATCAATCAGCTTGGAGTATTCTTCGGTATGTTTCAGCATGTGCGGGCGGGGACCTACTACGGACATGTCGCCCAACAGAACGTTGATGAACTGCGGCAGTTCGTCGATGTTTGTTTTGCGCATGAAATTGCCCAGACGGGTTTTGCGCGGGTCGTTTAAAGTAGCCTGCACCTTATCGCTGTCCTTGTTGACACGCATGGAACGGAACTTATAGCACCAGAACTCCTTGTTCTCCTCGCCGCTGCGCTTCTGCTTGAAGAAGATAGGTCCGGGCGAGGTTATCTTGATAGCCAGTCCTATTATAATGAAGATGATAGGAAAGATTGTGCATAGGAACAGTAATGAGAACACGATGTCGAACAGACGTTTTGCCAACCGGTTTTCGGGTTGCGCCAACGGTTCCTGACGAATGTCCAGTACGGGTACGTTTCCTATCAGTTCAAGGTGCATGTGCCGTTTCAGGTAGTTGCGTACGTTGGGCACGCTGTAAAAATGAATCAGGTTGTTTTCGCAGTAGCTGATGATGGGCAGAATCTCTTTGCTATGCGAGGAAGTAAGACCGCAGTACAGATGCTCGGCCTTACTTTTCTTAAGATAAGGGATTACTTCTTGGGGAGTGCCCAGATAGTGGCATTCCTTTGGATAATTGTCGGAAGGATGCTCGGCAAAATAGCCCACTACCTTGAAGCCGGAAGTAGGGTCGGCGGTCATCTCTTCGTAGAGTTCGACCATATTGGAGCCGTCGCCCACAAGTGCAACAGTACGACGGTTGCCTCCCTTGCGGCGGTATATCTTAACGAAATGTCTGAATATGAGTCTGTATGATACAAGAAGTACAAGGAATGCCGTATAGAATATAACGAGGAAGCGTGTGGACAAGCTGCCGAAATGCACCAGCGTGATAAGGCTGATGAATACTACCGCATGGCAGAATGTATTGCGTACGGCACGCATGACGATGTGGTCTGCACGTACAATGCGGCGGTGAAGCACGACTCCTTTGGAATAGTTACATAAGAGATAGACCAAATTCAACAACACCAACAATTGCGGCAGTGAATCGGAGAGAAGGATACGCTGGGTATCTGTGTCCAATACATAATACAAGGTTATAAAGAGTGCATTGAGAATGCATAAATCACCGGCAATGATGATGCTCTTGATAATTTTGTTGAAACGTAAAATTTGTTTCATGGTCTTCGTAATGTCCTGTCAATCATTGAATTTTTGTAAATAAAATAATTGATTTCCCTGTCTTATTTGTTATGATTAATTATGGGTTCTCTTACTTACAAGGTAAGAGAATGAATAAAATACTGTAAAAAAGCTTTTTATAATAACATAAAAGCACTTTTCCTATTGTATCCCTTATTCTTCTATAAAGGCATGGAAGCGAAATGACATTTTTGAAACTTTGTTAAACAAAAGCGATGTATACAATGAAATATGTAAATATTTAATACCTTGAAAATATGTTTTATACCTTTTTATGAGTAGTTATGATGGGAATTTGAGATTTAAAAATAAATATTTTTTTGTTTGTAATGATAATATTTTTCATACCTTTGCAAACGGAATAATGGTTCTCTTACCTTGTAAGTAAGGGAATGGGTTATCTCTTACCTTGTAAGTAAGAGAATGAACTATCTATGAAACAATTTTATATAGCAAGTAATATTAATTTACATGCTATTTTTTATTCTATTCCCCCTTTTTTCTCTTTTTCTTTTTGGCATGGATGGTGGAAATAACCTTCCGGTTGGCTTTGCTCATTGCATTATTGTTAAAAGAAGAGAGGTATACGTGTGTCACCTTTTCGGAACTGTGTCCCAGGCCTTCGCTTATCATGGCAATGGCTACTCCTTCTTCTTTGGCGGTGGTGGCCCAACTGTGGCGTGCTACGTAGGAGGTGAGCGGTACACTCAGGCGCAGCATCTTGGATAGCCGGTGCAGGTGCTGGTTGTAAAGACGCAGGGCGCTTTTGTACTGCCGGTAGCCTTCCGGACCGACCGCTGAGAGTATGGGCAGAAGGTAAGGAGAGGGGGAGTGCTTGTCGGTGTAGCGTCGCAGAATCTCGGCGGCGTACGGTTCGAGGTAAACCGATAGCTGCTGGCGGGTCTTGCGGCGGTAGTAATAAATGGTGTTGTGCTTCATGTCCGTTTTGCGGAGATGAACCAGGTCGACAAACGGAATGCCTCTCAGGTAGAAGCTGAGTAGGAATAAATCGCGGCTGAAGCGCAGGTGGGGAGAGTGTTCCAGATTCAGTTGCGAGAGACGCCGTATAAGGGCGGGGGAGATGGCACGTTTGGCGGTAGGCTCGTAGCCGGTGAATACGAAGCGGAACAGCTCGTCGGCAGGTATCGTATCGGGAATGCCTTGCTGGTATGCCTGGTTGAATATGGAACGCAGCATGCGCATATAGGCGGAGATGGTATTGTGGCGCCGGCCTTTCTGTAACAGGCTTTCTTCGTATCGTTTTATCATTCCCGCCGTCACTTCCTTGAAGGTAAGGGGGATGTCGCCGGTAAAATTCCGGAAACTGTTGATGGCGCCGGAGTACAGGTTGGCTGTGCCGTAGCGGCCGGCGCTTCTGGCTTCTTCGATTGCGCTTTGTGCAAAAGTGTATATGGTAGTCATAATCTGAATTTTAAGTTGGATAATGAGCTTGATAACAAGCTATCTCAAAAAAAGATTTGAGATAAGACAGGTTTAAGAGCCTGCTTAAATTTTGTTCAGCTTCTTTGGGAAGTTCTTCTTGAAGAAAATTTAAAAGGACTCCGTATATAGAAAGGGTAAATTTCTATATGGATTCAGATTATGACCGGTCCGGGCATTCCCGTAAAAATCAGAGTATGCCCGAACGTACCCGGCTTAAGGTTTCGGGAGTCATCAACAGATAGGAGGCGATGTGCGACAGAGGGGCGCGCTTGATGACTTCCGGCTGCTGCTCCATCAGCTGGCTGTAGCGTTCGCGTGCTGTTTCGAACCGCCAGGAATCGGCTTTGATTTGTGAAACAATAAGGGAATATTCGAGTATCTTGCGATAGAACATATTGATTTCCCACGATATTTCGGTAAGAAGCATCAGCTTGTCATAGGGCAGCAGGTAGACCACGCTGTCTTCGAGCGCTTCAATCATGAGGTGGGTGGGCTCTTTCTTCAGCGTGCTTTCAATGCAGATGACGATGCATCCTTCATAAGAGAAATGTTCGGTGACGTCTTTTCCGTTTTTGTAATAGAACTGGCGCAGCATGCCTTTGCCGACGAGTACGATATTATGGCTTACCTGTCCCTCTTTCAGTAGAAGTTCGCCTTTTTCCACTTCTCTGCGGACCAGGATTTCTTCCAATTGCCGTCTGCCTTCGGGCGCCATGCCGGGATAGCGGGAGTTGACGGTGGCATTCACTGTTTCTTTGAGTAATGTGTCCATAACGGTTATGCAGGTTTGGGTGTCATTTAGCGTGGCAAAGGTAGCAAAAAATATTTGATATGTGTCAAGTTGTTCTCCCTTTCCTTTCCGTATCTTTGCGCGATTTTTATCATAGCGCTTCTACAACAATGATACAGCAGGAGAATCTGAAGAAACGGCTTGCCAGACTGGCGGCCCCCATTTTCATAGAGACATTATTAATCATGATGCTTGGCGCGGTGGATACCGTTATGCTGAGCCGCCATTCGGACAACAGTGTGGCTGCCGTAGGGGTGGTCAATCAGATTATCATGCTGACTTTTCTGGTGTTTGAGGTGATTAATCTCGGTACTTCCGTGCTGTGTTCGCAGTATCTCGGCGCACGGCTGCATAAACAGGTGGTGCAGGTGGTGGGAGTATCTCTTCTGGTGAACTTCGCGGTGGGTGTAGGCATCAGCATGCTGCTGTTCGGGTGTGCGGAGCCTATCCTGCGGCTGATGGGGCTGGGGCCTGAACTGATGCAGGACGGCATGGACTATATGCGTATTGTAGGGGCGTTTGCCTTTTTCCAGGCGTTGTCGCTTACTCTTTCTGCTTCGTTGCGCAGCGCCAACAAGGCGGTGTATCCGATGCTGGTGACGGTGGTGGTGAATGTGCTGAATATAATAGGCAACTATTCCTTGATTTTCGGACGTTTCGGCTTTCCGGAATTGGGAGTGGAGGGGGCGGCCATCTCTACGGCTTTCAGCAGAGGGGTGTCCATGGTGATTCTGTTTGTAATCTTGTTCCGCAAGCATATCCACCGTTTCCCGCTGGCTTACTTCCGTCCGTTCCCTTGGGTGGAGTTGAAGAACCTGATGAAGGTGGGGCTGCCTTCTGCCGGCGAGCAGCTTTCTTACAGTTCGTCGCAGGTGGTGATTACTTATTTCATTAACATGCTGGGAGTGGAAGCGCTTGCCACGCGTACTTATTGTGTCAATATCATCATGTTTGCTTATCTGTTCAGCATTTCCATGGCACAGGGCGGGGCGATATGCATCGGGCATCTGATAGGGGAGAAGAAACCGCGGGCGGCTTTCCTGATGGGGAAATATGTAATGAAGAAGTCGGTGATGATAACCGTGATTCTGTCTTGTATTCTTGCTCTTTTCGGGCATGTTATTTTCGGCTGGCTGACGTCCAATGCCGAGATTATAAAGATGGGGGTTACCATTCTGGTTATTGATATTGTGCTGGAGATAGGGCGTCCTGTCAATATCTTCGCGACGAATGCGTTGCGTGCGGCAGGCGATGTGAATTACCCGTTCTATGTAGGGCTGGTGGTGATGTGGAGTGTGGCCGTAGGGCTTGGCTATCTGTTCGGCATTCCGTTGGGTTGGGGTATTTGCGGCATGTGGGTAGCGTTTTTGCTGGACGAGAATATTCGCGGGGCTATTTTTGTGCGTCGTTGGTACAGCATGAAATGGGCAAGCAAGAGCTTTATAAGATAATGCTTAGGGAGGAAAGGCCGGTTTTCTTTATGGGAAGTAAATGGGGTGTGTACCGGTAAAGATAGGGAAACTGAACGGGGATACTCTAAAAGGTGTCTGAGAAAATACTTTTTGAAGAAAAATTAAACAGCGTATTGTGTTTTGAGTGTTAGCGTGTTATCTCTTTTCTTGCAAAAATACTGAAAAAAATATGCGGGAAAGATTTGCATAGTCCAAAAGTTTGCCATACATTTGCACCGCATTTGAGAACAAATGTTGGTTACTAAGGAAGTTTGGGTGAGTGGCTGAAACCACCAGTTTGCTAAACTGACGTACGGGTAACCGTACCGGGGGTTCGAATCCCCCAGCTTCCGCAAGGAACTGAAAGCATCGGTCTGAAAGAACCGATGCTTTTCTAAAAAAAAACTTGTTGGTGGATTCGTCTAACGGTTAGGACACATGCCTCTCACGCATGCAATACGAGTTCGATTCTCGTATCCACTACAGTAAAATTTGTTTATGCACTCTTAGCTCAGTTGGTAGAGCAACTGACTCTTAATCAGTGGGTCCAGGGTTCGAATCCCTGAGGGTGTACGAATCAGAAAAGTAAATTGAAAGAAGGCTCTGAAAATCAATGATTTTTGGAGTCTTTTCTTTTATGGATTCCTATAGGATATAGGCTCAAAGTTTTTTTGATTTTACTTTATAACACATATAATAAAAAACGTAAATACAAAGAAAATAATAAAAAAAATAGTACCTTTGTACATTCATTCAATTTGTATGTATAATTATTTGATAAAAAGCAAAATATAGTATAGGATCTATGTCTAAAATATTTTTGATAACATACGATTTAAAGGAACCGGGACAAGATTATTCAGAGCTTTACGAGGCTATAAAAGGTCTTGGCGATTGGCAGCACCCATTAGAATCTATGTGGATGGTGAAAGTCAATGACTTTGTTGTTGCTCAAAATGTATATGACTCTTTGCGTCCACAAATTGATGAAAATGATTTATTGTTTATCGTAGATATTACTGATAGAAATTGTCAAGGGTGGTTGTCTAAGACTGTTTGGACATGGCTTAATTAAGGAATAATATGATTAAAAATATAACTATTGAGGGTTTTAAGTGTTTCCATGAAAGGCAATCAATTCCCCTTTCTCAAATTAATTTATTGTATGGGAAAAATGGTCGAGGCAAATCTACTATAGCTCAGTCTTTTTTGTTGTTAGCTCAAACAATGAAGGAATGTAATGACATTGCAGAGTTACGTTTAATGGGTGATTGGGTAGCATTGGGAACTTTTGACGAAGTGGTGAATGTCAATACGGAATCTAAAAAATTTTATTGGGCATTTCAAGATGACGATAATCGGATAGAGTTAGGTTTTGAAAAGCTCCCTCAAAAAACTCAAATGGCAAAACTATGCGAGCTATTAGTTAATGGGGAAAATCGTTTTGATGTAAAAACAACTTCAGATAAAGATATCGTTAGTGAAAATAAATCTGTTAGTACGACATCTGATATCATGATGTTACAAAACTTCAAATTGTTGCAGTATGTCTCAGCCGAACGTTTAGGACCTAAGAATATTTCTGCTAGAATAGATTCATTGGATAATAATTGGTTAGGGGTGAAAGGCGAGTACGTTATTAATGTACTTTCAAATCAAGGTGCTTTATTCCAAGCAAAAGTGTGTGAAGTTTTATCGGAAATATTAACAGGCGCTACTCTAGAGGCTAAACCTAAAGATAATGATAGTGTTGAGCTTTTTCTTGACTCGGTAAATAATGGTCATAAATTTCGCCCAATCAATGTTGGGTTTGGTTATAGCTATGTTTTACCTGTTATTGTTGCAGCTCTGCTTGCAAAAAAAGGAAGTATACTGATTGTTGAAAATCCAGAAGCTCATTTGCATCCAGGAGCTCAATCAAGATTGGCCAAATTCCTTATAGAAGTATCTATTAAAAATAATATCCAACTTTTGATTGAAACCCATAGTGATCATGTCGTAAATGGGCTCCGTATTGCAATGAAACAAAAATTAAATGATTTGTCTCCTAATGATGCTGAGATTATTTTTTTCTCTCATGATGATATAAATACAAATTCGTCTGTAGAGATAATTAAGTGTGATCGTTTTGGAGAGCTAAGTGATTATCCTGATGACTTCTTGGATGAATGGACAAAACAATTAGTTACTTTAGTTTGAGTTATGGACGCTTATTTTAACGAACTCTCTTGTTTTCCTCTATGTAAATCAAAGGAATGTGCAAAAGAAAGAGCGTACAAATTTGCTTCGCTGCTATCCGAAACGAAGAAACAGGGTTTTAATGTCGTACGTTGTCATGATAGAGGAATGGCTGAAATTCTTCTGAGCCAAGACTATTCGATTGCAGATTTTTGCAATGAAAATTTACGTGGAATTAAGGAAATGTTGTTATTATCAATGTTGCATCCACCATATTTTGAACCTGGTTCTGAGGAAGAGAAAACATATATAGAGAATACCTTTTCTGTTTCTGTTACTAATGATCTTAATCAGGAGGAAAGGAAACCTGCTTATGGTTTGTCTGCTGTGCATTTATATAATTCTATTGGTCAGAATCTTTGCTCTTGTGATTTTTGGGAACAAAGCAAAGAATATGTGATATATGACGTTGATGATTCAGGCAAAGAAAAAGAACGCAAAGTTTTATCATTTTCGAATCCTGAAGACTATAAAACTTTAGAATATAAACAATGGCGAGCAAAAACAAAACCTTGTAATTTTTGCGATTGCGGATTAGAGAAAACTAAGAAACAATGCAAATTATCGTCTGATCATCACGGCAATGATGTGTTGAAAAAGTTTGCTAAGGAAAGTTTATTTATTCTTCCATATATTGAGAGTGTAGTTACATCATTGGCATATACTCCTGATTCAAAAACATTTGTAAAAAAATTTCATTATGGTACAGGTCGAATTGAAATTGTATTAACATGGACAGAAAAAGGGTATGGAATGGTTGTGCAAACTACAGCTCGAGATGACATTGAATTAATCCAGATTGGATATGAGTTGGAAAAACGTTTTGGAAATGGCAATTGATTTAATGTAGAATATGTTTGTATAATATTTTCTTAAATCGCCTTTGGCCGTTTTAGATAGCGTGGTTTGTTTGCCTAAATAACAATATATTTTAGGCAACTTATTGAAAATAAGGATAAAACAAATTCTTCCGGGAAGAAGGATGATTTGAATATGTGGAGATTATATGGTGGTAATGCGAGAGGTATTTGTATGGTATTCTCATTCAAATCTCAGCAAAATAGTGTTTTAAAGAAAATTCAATATGTGGCAAAAGAGGATGACATTATAAAAAGACTCAACCAACTCATGTTATCACTCAAAGATTTAAATATAAATTTTTTTTTAGATAAATATTTAAACTCCACTTGTATTCGTATTAGACTTCTCCAACTTCCAAACATCAGGAAGAAGTTCACGAACATTTTTCCCGGAGTCCTTTTCCAGATAATATGGAAGTTTGGCTATGATATCATTCAGCCATTCCCTAGAGTTAATTTCCTGTGCTTTACAGGTAGCACTGAATGTTTCTTTTTAGGCACGGAATACACGGATTTCACGGAAAAAAATAAAGAAAATCCGCGTTTTCCGTGTATTCCGTGCCTAAAAAAATCATCAAGCGTCTTTCTGCATCCCCTCTTTGTCTTTGGCGATTCGCTGAAAATTTACCTTTTCATAATCTTTTTGAAATCCTCGGCAATCTGCTGCCCCATATTGACTATCGCGCTATCGACTTTATGTACCTCTGCCGGTGTGACCGCATCTTTGTAGCGAGCCTTGCCGAGCTTGAACTTCATATCGTCCAGAGTTCCGGATATATTCAGGCCCAGTTTGAACGGAATGGGGGATTTCAGAATGGAGATGTGATAGTCGAACTTCATATCCAGTCCTTGTGTGCCGCCTACCGCCGCTCTATAACGGTCCATTGATATTTCGAACGGATAGACGGTTACATTTCCGTCTTTGATGCCGATGTTTACGGAAATACTGTCTATCATGTTTCTCTTCTTGTTTTTGAAGAAGAATTTTTTGGAGATTTCGGCGAAAGTCTCACCGTCCATCAGGACAAGGCTGTCTCCCTTGACATGAATGGCCGACCGCATGGTGGGGATTTTGATGTTCAGGGCGGAGTCCAGGGAAGCGGCGGCAGCCACATTGAAATCGACCGTTCCTTCGAATGAGCGCAGCATGGGGACAATCGTGTCCAGGGAAGGGGCGAAGTCTACCAGCTTCCCGATGTTGATGTTGTGTAGCCGGAAGTCGAAACCGGCAAATCCCTCTTCCGGAGATTTTGCCTGATAGACGAGAGTGGTGTTCATGTCGGAACCCATGCCTTTCATGCTGAGCTGTTTCAGGTAGACGGACTGGTTGCGGATGTCCACAGCTCCGCGGACATCGTTGAATGTGACTTTCTCGTAAAAGACTTTCCTGAAATCGGTCTGCAGTTCAAAATCCAGGTTCTTGGGGATGACGAACAGCTTTACTTCGGTGGAGACCGTATCGCTTTCCGCAGCTAGTGTATCCGACGGGAGCGATATCGACCGTATCAACTGGTTGCAGTCCAACTGTTCGGACGATACGTCCAATTTGGCGCGCAGAAGCTTGTGATGCCGCATGGCGCCGTACAGGTCGTGAATTGAACCGGTAGCGGTGATATCGGATTTGCCGATGCGCATGGTGGCATTGCGCAGGGTGATGACGCGGTCGTTTACCGTGACGGAAGTTTTCTGCACCTGTATGGGAAGTGCACATTCCGGGGTGCGGAACGCCATGCGGTGGAAACCGATGATGCCTTTGGGTGTCCACAGCGAATCGCGTACTTTTTCGGCTGTTATTCCGATGCCTGCTTTGTCCATTCCCAGGCGGGTGTCGCCCATGCGGCAGAACAGTGTGTCCACTTCCAGTGTAAGCCTTATCTGCGGATTGGCAGGGTTGTGCTCTCCGGGTTGCAGCTTGAGGCGGGCGGATGATTTTCCGCAAAAGAGGTCGAGCGAATCCGCCAGGGATACTCTCAACTTGTTCATCTCTATCTTGCATTCCGTCTTGGCAGGGCGCAGCGTGTCTTGGGAAGGATAGGTGCTGATTGCCGCCGTAAAGCTTTCCGTGGCTGAGTTCAGGGCAGGTGAGCGGAGCGTCATATCCTTGATTTCAACACGCCCTCCGAGCCATTCGTTGCCGGCAAAGTCCAGCGTAGCGTTGCTTGTGAACTCGAAATTCTTTTGGGTATGGCGTAGCACGAGTTTGTCCGTCCTGATTTTGCCTTGAACCTTTACCCGTCCCCAATCCTGTTTCTTGAGGGTGGACAGGCGGCAACGCAGTTTCAGGTCGGCATTCATCTTTCCATCCATGCCGATGCCTTCCTGAAGAGGGAAAATCTGCGCCAGCGTATTCAGGTCGACGGTGGAGCGGGTATGAAAGGTGATGTCCGGGTCGGTGAGCAGGTTGTCCACTTTCATATCGGCCAATATGTCGGTGTCGGCGCCTTTGAACTGGAAGATTTTCAGGTTCAGGCAAGAGGGGGTATTCCGCATGAGGTCTATCCGGGCGGAAAAGTCGGCGTTTACTTTGTCTATGCCGTAAGGCAGCCCGGCGTATCTGGCGAAAGCGTCTTTTATCCTGATGTCCAGCGTGGCAAGGGGCATCTTCTGCTTGCCGTACATGCCTTTCAGCGTGCCGATGAAACTTACTTCTCCTCCTGCCGATACTTCCGCCTTTTTCAGGATGCTCTCCGGAATCATGTGCAGTACGGTTTCCAGCGAGGGGGTGTGCAGCCCGTCTTGCCAGAAGAGAAGGTTCTTGTTGCGGAAATCTACTGCCAGCATGGAATGGCCTTTCTTCATATTGGCTTTCAGGGTAAGGTTTGTGTCCCATAGGTTGGCGAAAATGCGTGTGTCGCGGTCGTCCATGGTTACCGTGGCGTGCTGGATGGAAATTTGCCGGATGTCGAGCTCGCTGATGTTCATGGCGTCTCCGGCAGGTGAAGAGGCGGACTGTACCGTATCCGGAACGGTGATGTCCCAGTTGGCAATGCCGTCTTTGTTTTTATAGGCGTAGATATCGGCATGTTCCAGCGCCAGGCGGTGGATGCTGATTTTCTGTTGCCGCAGGTAGTCCATGGGGTTGACCACCGCTACCGCCTTTTTGAATGATACCGGACAGTTTGAGTATTTTCTTGGTTTGACTTTTCATTTTGTAATTCGTTCTGTAAATATTGGGCAAGGAGTGATTTCCTTTCCTTAATCATGTGCAAAGTTATAACTGTAATTTGATAAAGCCGTAAGCCGGTATTGTTAAAAAATGATTAAAGGAATTTATGAATGATTTTTCCGCTATAATGAATAATTGAGTTCTTTTTTTATGTTAAAGCATGAATAAATGCTGCTTAAATTTTATATTTGTACCGTTGGTATCCGGTTACGCTGCCTTATATATAAGGTGTATCGGGATGCCTTAAGTTTAATCTAATAAATTGATGTTATGAAAAAGTACATTGCAGAAATGCTGGGAACCATGGTTCTCGTTCTTATGGGCTGCGGCACGGCAGTCAGTCTGTCGTGCACATCGGCCGACCCTAATCTGGCGGCCACGGTAATAGGTACGGCGCTTGCTTTCGGATTGTCGGTGGTGGCTATGGCCTATACTATCGGTGGTGTTTCGGGCTGCCACATTAATCCGGCGATAACGCTCGGTTGCCTGCTTTCCGGCCGTATGAGCGGAAAGGATGCCGGTATGTATATGCTGTTTCAGGTAATAGGAGCTATTTTAGGTTCTGCCGTTCTTTGGGTGCTGACTTCCAATTCGGGTGTGAGCGGAACAGGCGCCAATGCCTGCCAGGAAGGAGTTTCCGTAACGGGCGCCCTGCTGGCCGAGATTGTGTTTACATTTGTGTTTGTACTGGTGGTACTGGGCACTACCGATGCCAAGAAGGGCGCCGGTAATTTTGCCGGACTTGCCATAGGTCTCTCTTTGGTACTTGTACATTTGGCCTGCATCCGTTATACCGGTACTTCGGTTAATCCGGCTCGCAGTATAGGCCCTGCGCTCTTTCAGGGTGGAGAGGCTTTGAGCCAGTTGTGGATTTTCATTGTAGGCCCGTTTATCGGTGCGGTGCTGAGTGCCGGGGCATGGAAGATAGTTGCCGGCGGAAAGGAATGAGCCGGTGCCTGGCCTGAACCGGGCCGCTGATATTTGAAGAGGATATTTAAAGAGGATGTTTCCCGATTGCGGCAGAACGCAGTGTTTGGGGAACATCCTCTGTTTTTTTACTCTTTCGACTGGTGTACGGTGAGTTGCGGGAACGGGAATCCGATACCTTCTTCATTGAATGTCTGGTAGACGATTTCGTTGATATCGTACAGTACACTCCAGTAGTCGGCGCTTTTTACCCATACGCGTACCGTGATATCGACGCTGCTTGCGCTCAGTGAACCTAAGACGATGAGAGGAGCGGGGGTGTCCAATATGCGGCTGTCTGCATTGATGATGCGTTGCAGCACGGCTCTTACTCGCTTCACATCCTCGCCGTACTCTACGCCGAACACCCATTCGACACGGCGCTTGTCCTGCTTGCTGTAATTGGTGACGGCATTGCCGCTGAGGCTTCCGTTGGGCACATAAATCATACGGTTGTCGAGGGTGGACAGTATGGTGTGGAAAATCTGTATTTCCTTTATCGTGCCGCTTATTCCCGGTCCGTCTATGTAGTCGCCTACCTTGAACGGCTTGAAAATCAGTATAATCAGTCCGCCGGCAAAGTTGGACAGGTTTCCGGAAAGCGCCATACCCACAGCCACACCTGCGGATGCAAGCAGCGCCGCAAAGCTGGTGGTTTCCACACCGAGTTTGCCGATGATGGCAAAGGCAAGAATCATATTCAGCAGAATCTTTATCAGGCTCTTCAGGAAGGTCTGCACGCTGGTTTCAATCTTCCGCTTTTCGAGTATTCTGGCTACCAACGCGCTTATCTGCCTGATGATGAAACGTCCGATTACATAGATTAAAATGGCGATTAATATGTCCTTGCCGGCATCCATTCCAAAATCTATCAGTTTTTCCAATGCCTGTTCGAGTTTCCCACCGGCGGCGGGAGTGTTCAATAAAAGTAAATTCATTTCTTTTTCGCAATAAATAAAATAATATTATAAAATAGGTGTATATTCAGCATGCAAAGATAATCAAAATCCGGGCGGTTGTGGCGTATGAAATATATAATGCGTATTATTTCCTAAATAGAATTAAAACATTAATTTTGCCGAATATTACACTCTAACTTAAATAAATTAATAAAAAATGAACGTATGAAAAAAGTATTAACTTTATTCGGATTGCTTTTTGTGCTGTTGGGTAGTGCCCATGCACAGAAAGGAAAACAGGCGATAGGTTTTGGCCTGAGTTACGGAACGGAAATCGAAAGTATCGGGTTGGGTATCAAGTATCAGTACAATATTACCAATCCTATCCGTATAGAGCCGTCTTTCAACTATTTCTTCGAGAATGACAATGTAAGCATGCTGGATTTGAACGTGAATTTTCACTATCTGTTTCCGGTGGCCAAGAGCGTTAAGCTTTATCCGTTGTTCGGTTTGACATTGTCCAACTGGATGTTCGACATGCACGACTTTGATATTGATATGGACGAAGGCCATGTGCATATCGACGATAACGGCAATCATAACGAATGCCGGTTCGGTGTAAATCTGGGAGCGGGAGCGGAATTTGCACTGCCTCGTAACTGGGCGATGAATTTTGAGTTCAGATACCAGCTGGTAAGCGATTTCGACCAGGGGGTTATCAATATAGGAGCTGCATACAGATTCTAAGAGAGCAGCGTATATTTTCGGGCACGGATTACACGGATTTCACGGAATTCACGGAAGAAGAATAAAGAAAATCCGTGTTTTCCGTGTAATTTGTATTTCCGTGCCTGAAAAAAATCAAGTGCATTTTGCACGACCTCTTATAATGTTAAAGAGAGAGTCTAATGCCGGGCTCGGGTTTGCTTAGGAGCGTGCCTTGATTTTATCCGCGAATTTTTTCCAGCCTTCGGCCGTTTTGTAGGCTTCGACGGCTTGTGCGGGTACGGAAATGCTTGTTATGGTTTCCGGAAATCCGTACCATTCGCCTTCGGAAGTGGCAGGCGGTGTGAGGGCTTCCACAATGACCTCTTTTATGCCGGTATTGTCGAAAGCGGAAAAGTCGATGCGGGTGACGCGGGCGGGAATGGTCAGTGTATGTACCTTTTGGTTGCCGGTTATCAGGCCTTGCCCCAGGATGCTTATGCTTTGAGGAATTTCAAAGCGGGCAAGGTTGGGGCAGCCTACAAGGCAGTGCTCTTTGATTACGGCATCCGGATGGTTGCTTGAGGCAGGACCGTATGCGGATACTTCCGTCAGGTTGGGGCATAGGTAGAAGGCACGTGCTTCTATGGTGGAGATGCTGTTGGGAAGTTGTACGGTGGTGATGCCGCTTCCCCGGAATGCTTCCATACCGATATGTGTGACGCTTTGGGGGATTACTGCGGATTTCAGATGTTCCGTCATCATGAATGCTTGTGTTCCGATGGCTGTGAGTGCAGACGGCAGTAATACTTCTTCTACTCCGGAGCATGCGAAAGCGCTTTCGGGAATCCGGGTGATTTGGGTGTGCGAGAGGTCGACCCGTTTCAGCCGGTCGCAGTAGTAGAACAGGTCCGGCGCAAGCTGCTGCAAGGTGGACGGGAATACGATTTCCTGTATGCCGGAGTTGAAGAAGGCCATTTCGCCGATAGAGGTCAGTCCCTCGTTCATCACGACTCTGGTGATTTGCCTGTTCTGCATAAAGGCTTCCGGTGCAATGGCTGTTACGTGTGGGGGAAGGGTGATTTCGCTGTATCCTTTATATGTTTCTGTCAGTACGCCTTCCTGTACGCGGATGGGAGCAATGCTGACGGTGAAGGTTGCCTGACGGTCTTCTATGCCGATGGTCAGTACCAGCCGGTCTGCCGGAGCATCGGAAGAAAAGCCGCTGACTTGTTCCGGAGTTACAGTGACGGGATATTCTTTGCCGTTACTATATACGCCGGTCAGCAGGAGTCCGTCCAAATCGAGTGGTTCTCCCAAAGTATATGCAATTTTATGAGGCGGCTGTGCAATGGACAGCCCGATGAGTGTTCCTTTGTCTTCCGGCTGCTCTTCTCCGGGGGTGAGGGCGGAAGTCAGGCGGATTTCAAGCTGTATGTCTTTTCCGGCATCTATCGTTTTCCCAACGGACCATATACGGTAGTTGTCCGGACCGCCGCCTTCCTGTACGACAAATGTCAGGAAGCGCTGCGATTGTCCGGAGAACCATACTTCGCCGGGCAGCGTGAACAGGGCGATACCCTGCGCATTGGCGGTTGCGCCGGCAGTGGGAGGCGTGAGGTTATCTTGCTCGAATGCCTTGTAGTCTTTTTCGTCATACATCTTTACGGGAATGCCGGGCATCGCTTTTCCGTTTTCGTCATAAACGGTTACGCTTACACGGCTTTCTTTTCCTGTGTGCTGTTCCTTTTCGCATGCTACCGTCAGGAAGACCGCACATACTAAAAAAATAATCTTATTCTTCATATTCTTACACATTTTTAATCGTTGTTCCGGTTGCAAAGATAGTGAATACGGCTCTTCCGGGAGTTACGATTTGAATGCGTAAATCTAACAGGTACGTTTTTATACTACTGTTTTACAGTGTATTATAAAATGAGGCTTTGTCTTTTTCTAACACGGCTCTGACATCTATCCGAAAAGGGATAAGAACAGATCGGTATGGGGTGTTCCGGCTGCTTTGATGCGCGACTTCAACCGGGATTTTCGGGCATATATGTTTGCCACGCTCTCTTTCGTGAACAAGCTGATTACCTGCGGGGAGAATCCGGTGAAGATGTAGCAGAGCAGGCGGATGTCATTTTCTTTCATTGCCGGAAAGTCCTGCCGGAGTTTCTGCATGACGTTGTCATGGCAGGTATCTGCCATTTGTTCGAGTTCCCGGAGCATTTCACTGTTTTCCGAGAAGTCGGTGATTATCCGTTTTACTTCCTGAAACATGGCTGCTTGTTGCGATGATGTATTCTCGCGTTCGTAATAGGTTTTTCCGAGTTTGTCGAGGATGTCGAAGCGGGAAGCAACCAGGCTTTTCAGCCGTTTTTCCGTGTTCTGCCGTCCTTCCAGTTGCCGGGTGAGCGCCCGGTATTCGGCACGGGCCTCTTCTGCCAGCAGCAGGTAGCGGTCGTTGCGTTCGCGCTGGATGCGCAGGCGCTGGCGGATGATATAAACAGCTATTCCGGCGAGGATGAATATGCCGCAGATAACGGTGGTTTCCCAGAAGATGCGGTTCTTCATCCGGTATTCGGCAAAGGCGGATTGTTCCTGGAAATACTCTTTCTCCGTTATACCGGCGGAGACCTGCATGGTGGAGCGGGTGAGGGAGTCCGTGAGATAGATATAGCGGTGTATATGGTCGGTCGCTTTCCGGAAGTTTCCGGAGAGGGCCTCTATCCGGTAGGCTGTGTATTGCAGTTCGGCCAGGTCGAGCACGTCATTGTCTTGCGCCTCTGCCAGTTGCAGGTAGTGGCGCGCGCTGTCCGTATGGTGTTTGAGGAGCTGGACGTCCACCATGGTGTGTGCGCTGTAGCGGGATGCCTTGCGTGCCGACTGTTCGATGCGTTGCAGCAGGTCTTGGGGGATTTGTTTTCTGCCCGATTTTACATAGAGGGAGGCAAGGTTGCTGAGGGCTGCTCCGGCAAGACGTTCGTCTGCCTGTTCGTCGGCAAGGTCGAGGGCAGCCGAATACAGCCTGATGGCACGTTCCAAATCTTTCTGGCGGTAGGATGAGGCTGCCATATCAAGCGTGGCTTCCGTTTCCTTACGAAGACTGTCGGATACTTGAAAATTTTCTCTGGCCTGCTTGAAGTAGTGGTAGGCGCGGACGTAGTTCATCTGTCCGTAGTATATACTGCCGATGCGTTCGTAGAGAAGCCCTTTATTGTAAGGGTCTTGCCGGCTTTGCAGCTGCTCTTCGATTTGCAGGAAGATGCGCAAAGCTCCGGATTTATCGCCGGCATCGGTCAGCAGGCTGTCCGCGAACTCAAGGCTGGGGAGCGGTTTACGTTCATGGCATCCCGCCAGCGACAAGAGCATACATATAATAGGTATGATAAGGCGTTTCATGCCGTGAATGTAGTGATAAAAGATGTTTTGCACAAGTGAAAGGCGGGAAATGAGGAGCTTTGCGTGAATTTCCTGCATTTCTTTTTTTAGGCTTCGCGGAACTTCCTATCTTTGCACTTCTAAATGTAGATAAAACCGTAACACTTTGGAATGGCTATATAGTTTGTTTGTCGAACACTCCGCATTGCAGGCGGTGGTGGTGCTCTCGCTGATTTCCGCTATCGGATTAGGGTTGGGGAAAATACATATTTGCGGTATTTCCCTCGGCGTGACGTTTGTTTTCTTTGCCGGTATTCTTGCCGGACATTTCGGACTGTCCATTGACCCGCAGATGCTGAACTATGCGGAAAGTTTCGGACTGATAATTTTTGTGTATGCACTGGGACTGCAGGTGGGGCCGGGCTTTTTCAGCTCTTTCCGCAAGGGCGGGGTACAGTTGAATATGCTGGCGCTGGGAGTAGTGCTCCTCGGTACGCTGATGACCGTATTGGGCAGTTATACCCTGAATATTTCGTTGCCGGACATGGTGGGCATCCTCTGCGGCGCTACCACCAATACGCCGGCGCTGGGTGCGGCACAGCAGACATTGAAGCAAATGGGGCTGGAAGCCAGTACGCCGGCTTTGGGATGTGCCGTGGCATATCCGCTGGGGGTAGTGGGCGTTATTTTTGCCGTGCTGATAATACGCAAGGCATTGGCGCGTAAGGAAGATCTGGAGTTGAAAGAGAAGGACGATGCGAACAAAACTTACATTGCGGCGTTTCAAGTACACAATCCGGCCATCTTCGATAAAAGCATCAAGGAGATAGGCGGCTTGAATTATCCGAAGTTCGTAATCTCCCGTCTGTGGCGGGACGGCAACGTAAGCATCCCCACTTCCGAGAAGATAATCAGGGAAGGAGACCGCTTGCTGGTGGTGACTTCGGAAAAGTATGCTCCGGCACTGACCGTACTGTTCGGTGAACAGGAACATACCGACTGGAACAAAGAGGATATAGACTGGAATGCCATAGACAGCCAGCTCATCTCGCAGCGTATCGTGGTGACACGTCCCGAACTGAACGGAAAGAAACTGGGCTCGCTGCACCTGCGCAATCATTACGGCATCAACATCAGCCGTGTGTACCGTAGCGGCGTGCAGTTGCTTGCCACCGCGGAACTGACCTTGCAGTTGGGCGACCGTCTGACAGTGGTAGGTGAGGCTGCCGCCATCCAAAATGTGGAAAAAGTGTTGGGAAATGCCATCAAGAGCCTGAAAGAACCGAATCTGGTAGCGGTGTTTATCGGTATCATCCTGGGGCTGGCTTTGGGTGCGATTCCCATTTCCTTGCCGGGTATCAGTGCTCCGGTGAAGCTAGGACTTGCCGGTGGACCGATTATCGTAGGTATCCTGATTGGTACGTTCGGACCGAGAATGCACATGATAACCTATACCACACGAAGCGCCAACCTGATGCTCCGTGCATTGGGACTGTCGCTCTACCTGGCTTGTCTGGGACTGGATGCCGGAGCGCATTTCTTCGATACGGTGTTCCGTCCGGAAGGCCTGCTGTGGATTGCCGCAGGGTTCGTGCTGACCGTTGTTCCGGTGCTGATAGTGGGAGTGGTTGCCTTTAAATGGATGAAGGTGGACTTCGGCTCCATGGCAGGTATGCTGTGCGGAAGCATGGCCAACCCGATGGCGCTGAATTATGCCAACGACACCATTCCGGGCGATAATCCGTCGGTGGCTTATGCAACGGTGTATCCGATGTGTATGTTCCTGCGGGTAATCATAGCGCAGGTGCTGCTGATGTTCCTGTTGAATTGAGAGCTGAGAATTGAAAATTGAGAAATAACAGAAAGAGCTTAATTGCTGATAATTGAATATATATCATAAATCTAAAATCATAAATCGTATCATGGGAACTATTACTCCGGAAAGTATAGTCAACGACTTACGCTATTTGCAACTGTTGTCGCGCAGTTTTCCTACCATCGCCGATGCCAGTACGGAAATTATCAATCTGGAAGCTATTCTGAATCTGCCTAAAGGTACGGAACACTTCCTTACGGATATTCATGGAGAGTATGAGGCTTTTCAGCATGTATTGAAGAATGCTTCGGGTGCGGTAAAGCGGAAGGTGAATGAAATCTTCGGGCATACGCTGCGCGAAAGCGAAAAGAAGGAAATCTGTACGCTGATTTATTATCCGGAAGAGAAGTTGCAGTTGATAAAGGAACAGGAAACGGACCTGGACGACTGGTATCTCATCACCCTGAACCAACTGGTGAAAGTCTGCCAGAACGTATCTTCCAAATACACACGCTCGAAAGTGCGTAAAGCCTTGCCGGCGGAGTTCTCCTATATCATTCAGGAGTTGCTGCACGAGTCCAGCGTAGAGCCTAACAAGCATGCGTATATCAACGTCATTATCAGTACGATTATCTCGACCAAGCGTGCGGATGACTTTATCATTGCCATGTGTAAGCTTATCCAACGGCTTACAATCGATTCGCTGCACATCGTGGGCGATATCTACGACCGTGGTCCGGGTGCACATATCATCATGGATACGCTTTGCGACTACCATAATTTCGACATTCAGTGGGGCAACCATGACATACTGTGGATGGGTGCCGCATCGGGCAATGACGCCTGCATAGCGAACGTTATCCGTATGTCCATGCGCTATGCCAACCTGGCGACACTGGAAGACGGCTACGGCATCAACCTGCTGCCGCTGGCTACCTTCGCAATGGATACCTATGCGGATGATCCTTGCACTATCTTTGCTCCGAAGATGAACTTTGCCGATGCCAATTACAACGAAAAGACATTGCGGCTGATTACGCAGATGCACAAGGCGATTACGATAATCCAGTTCAAACTGGAAGCGGAGATTATAAACCGGCGTCCGGAGTTTGACATGGACAACCGGAAACTGCTGCACAAGATTGACTTTGAACGGGGCGTATTTGTGTACGAAGGCAAAGAATACGAACTGCGCGATGCCAATTTTCCGACTATTGACCCTGCCGACCCGTATCGCCTGACGGATGAAGAAAGAGAGCTGGTTGAAAAGATTCATGCTTCGTTCATGAACAGCGAGAAACTGAAGAAGCATATGCGTTGCCTCTTTACGTACGGCGGCATGTATCTGGTGTGCAACAGCAACCTGCTTTATCACGCATCCGTGCCCCTGAATGAGGACGGAAGTTTCAAACATGTACGTATCGGCAAGAAAGAGTACTGGGGACATAAACTGCTGCAAAAGACCGACCAGCTTATCCGTACCGCCTACTTTGACGAAGATGGTTCGGAGGAGAAGAATTTTGCGTTGGATTATATGTGGTATATGTGGTGCGGCCCGGATGCGCCCTCTTTCGACAAGGATAAGATGGCTACTTTCGAGCGTTACTTCATAGCCGACAAGGCATTGCATAAAGAGAATAAAGGTTATTACTACACGCTTCGCAACCGTGCGGATATTTGCGACAATATCCTGGCGGAGTTCGGGGTAGAGCCGGGACCTCATTCGCATATCATCAACGGACATGTGCCGGTGAAGACGATTAAAGGCGAGCGCCCCATAAAGGCTGATGGAAAGTTATTGGTGATTGACGGCGGTTTCTCCAAAGCCTATCAGCCCGAAACGGGTATTGCGGGCTATACGCTGGTATATCACTCGCACGGCATGCAGTTGGTGCAGCATGACCCGTTCCAGAGCCGTCAGAAAGCGATTGAAGAGGGGCAGGATATCAAGTCCACAACTTTCGTCATAGAATTCAACTCGCAGCGTATGATGGTGAAGGATACCGATAAGGGCAAGCAGCTCGTGACGCAGATTCAGGATTTGAAGAAGTTGCTGGTGGCATATAGAACGGGATTTATCAAAGAAAAGGAGATTTTCTGATATGGCTGTATGTTCCGGTGCTTGCATTGCCTGGATTTTCAGGCACGGATTAGTATTTGAATAATACCACACCGCCTTCTACAATGGCTCCCTTGTCGAAGTTGGCATTTCTGTTGTAGTATCTGTCCCAACCGTAACCGCCCGTAACGAATACTCCTAATTTTGCCGTCAGACGGTATTCGAGGTTGATACGGGTTTGGAGAGAATAGAGGCGGGCAGGGAAGCCATAGTCTTTATTCTTGAAGGTTTCTACGTGCTGGTATCCCAAATCGCCGCTGATGAACAGTTGCTTGCAGACGGGCAATTCCAGTCCGGCGCGGTAGAAAAGCGCACCGGAGAACTTATCGCTGAAGTCGAGGAAATGCGTACCGCCGCCGAGGATGGTATAGAACAGTTTGTTCTTGAAGCGGGCTGCAAGGTTCAGTTTCGTGGTGTTGCCGCCGAAAAACATCATCTGTACTTTGGTGTCCGGGTTGGCATTGACCAGTCCCAGTTGGAAACCGTCCAGCTTCTCCTTGTAGTAGTTTACCAAACCTATCTGAAGGCCTTTGGCACGGACGGCTACATTCAGGGGAGAGAGCTGCACGCCGGCAGACGTACCGCCTGTGATATTGCCCAAACCGGAAATCTGGAGCCCTTTCATATCATCGCCCACCACATTCAGCAGGCCGGATATGGTGATACCGGAAAAATTGCCGCCCGATATATTGGCGAGTCCTGAAAGCTGTACGCCGGCAGTCTTTTCGCCTGTAATATTCAGTAAGCCGCCTACAATCATTCCGTTGCTGTTATCGCCCGTGATATTGGCAAGGCCGGAGAAAACCATTCCCCGTGCGTGATTACCCGTGATGCCCACAAGACCGGAAACGGACAGACCGCTGAGGTTATTGCCGTTGATATTGGTGATGCCCGCTACCTGTACGCCCCGCATACTTCCACCCACCATATTGGATATACCGGAGATTTGAATTCCGTTCATGTCTCTGCCCGTAACAGCTCCCAAAACATTTACTCCCAAGCCGTTCAAACGGTTCATCGCCGAGAAGATACCGAGATTGAAGAATGTGCTTCCGGCCGTATCCGTACGCTGTGTGGAAAGATTCTTCCAAAGGGAAAGGTTGATACCGGTTTTTTCTTTATGGGCAGACTGTTGCCGGTCTGTCCGGGCATGGCCTGTCCCTGCCAATAGCAGGGACAGACAGATAAGTGGAAATATACGTTTCATAATTCTTTATAATGTTTCATCGGGCCAGGACGCCAGCCGGTTGGTGGCACGTAATACAGGACGCTGCGCATCCACCGACCGCAGATAGTTGCTCAACTTTTTTGATAGTTTCTTTACAAGTTTGGGGTTCTCGGCGGCTACGTCATGTTTTTCGCTGATGTCGGCAGGGATATTGAACAATTCGTGCTTGCCTCTGTCGAAGTAGTACACCAGTTTCCATTCTCCGGAACGGATGGAGCAGGTGGCGCCTATACCCGGACCGGAAGGGCCCCAACTGTGCGGGTAATGCCAGTAGATGTCACGGGCGGGCATCTTACCTTTGCCCGTAAGCAGGGGCAGGAAGCTGATGCCGTCGCGTTTCTGTACCGTATTGTAGTGCTCCACACCGGCTATTTCGAGAATGGTGGGGAAGAAATCTTCTATCATCAGATAATGGTCGCATTTGGTTTCTGCCGCTACTACGCCGGGCCAGCGTACAATCATCGGTTCGCGCACTCCGCCTTCGTAGGCGGAACCTTTTCCGCTGTTGAGCGGATAGTTCTGCCTGTGCAGCTCTCCTGCACGGGTGTGTGCAGCCAGTCCGCCATTATCGGACATGAAGAGCAGTACAGTGTTGTCGGTGAGGTTGTTTTTGTCCAGATAGTCCATCAGGTCGCCGAGGCTTTTGTCCATGCCTTCAATCAGGGTGGCATACGCTGCTTCTATCGGGGGAAGTCCTTTGTCCAGATATTTTTGGTAGAAACGCATGTCGGGCTGGATAGGCGTATGGATGGCATAATGGGCCATGTAGAGGAAGAAAGGCTTGTCCGTTGTCCGGGCGTTGTCCAAAGCTTTCTCGGCTTCTATGGTAAGGGCTTCGGAGAGGAATACGTCTTTGCCATGATATTTTTCCAGTCCGGGTACGGCAGCCAGCGGGCTTTTTCCGCCGGGTTTGTTTCCGAAGTTCTGCATGCCGTAGTAGCTGGCGGGAGAGCCTGCCGCATGGCCGGCTATGTTCACATCGAAGCCCATTTTCAGCGGATCGGCTCCGGGCGTGTCATTAGCTCCGAAGTGGGCTTTTCCGCAATGAATGGTGTGGTAACCGTTGTCCTTGAGCACTTGTGCCAGCGAGGTGACTTGCGTGGTGCGTTCCACACCCGGTTCCTGACAGATACCGTTGACATTCCATTCGGGGTATATCATAACGGAGTCCGGCTGTTCGTGGGTGGTATTCTTGCGTAACGTCCAGCTTGTCACCCGGTGACGCGCAGCGTTCATACCCGTAAAAAGGCTGACGCGCGTAGGCGAACTGATGCTACAGGCATAGGCTTGCGTGAACATCTTGCCCTGCTTTGCCAGACGTTCCATATTGGGTGTATGGTACGTGTCGTTGTAGCGGGTGCGTTGTGTCCAGAAAGGCAGGGATGTGTCCTGCCAACCCATATCATCCACCAAGAATAAAATAATGTTCGGACGCTTGTCCGTAACAGGAGCCGTTTCATTTGACGGCCTTGTGTGTACTTCTCCTGCCATTCCACATAACGGAAGCAGCGCAGCAGATAATAACAATTCGTTTTTCATCGGGAAAAGAGGGGTTAGGGTTAGAGATTAGTGGTTAGCGGTTAGGGATTAACATTAAAAATAGCGGTAAATAATTAGCGCAATATGCTGCATAGCTTACTAATCACTAACCGCTAATCACTATTTTATCATCCTTTTGCTTCCTGATACAGGAAGCGTTTGATAGATTTTTTGGGTGTCTTTTCAAATTCTTCGGGATATATCTTCATTTTGGAAATCTGGCTGTAAGCAGGCAGTTCTGCATTCAGAGCCACACGATTCTCTTCCATGACACGTTCTATATCGTCGTTGTTGAGGCCGTGGGCAAAGGCATCGTCAAAGTCGGGATATACCAGTCCCACGAGCTTTTCGTTCTGCTGTACGATGATGCTTTCAGCTACGTACGGCAGGTTGTTCAGCTTGTCTTCTATTTCTTCGGGGTAGATGTTCTGCCCGTTTGGACCGAGGAGCATATTCTTGCTGCGTCCTTTGATGGTGACATTGCCTTCGGCATCCATCAGGGCAAGGTCGCCGGTGTGCAGCCAACCGTCTTTGTCCACAACTTCGGCGGTAGCCTCTTCATTCTTGTAGTAGCCCAGCATGACGTTGGGACCGCGGCAGACAATCTCGCCGGGGATATTCTCCGGATCGGGAGAGAGAATCTTCACTTCCATGCGCGGAGCGGCTTTTCCGCAGGAACCGGGTTTGAAGCGCGTCCAGTCTTCGTAACAGATGATAGGACCGCATTCTGTCATACCGTAACCTACGGTATAGGGGAAGTCTATCATGCGCAGGAACTGTTCCACCTCCTGGTTGAATGCCGCACCGCCGACAATGACTGTGGCAAAATTGCCGCCGAATGCCTGTACCATTTGCTCGCGTACGGTGGCTTTTATCTTGTCGTTAATGATAGGTACTTTCAGCAACAGTTTCATGGTAGGCGTTTCCAGCTTGGGCAATACACTCTTCTTGATAATCTTTTCGATAATGAGCGGTACGGCTACGATGAGGTTCGGCTTTATGTCGGCGAATGCCTGGAAGATAATCTTCGGACTTGGCATACGGGTGAGGTAGTAGATGTGGCAACCTACGGAGAACTCATACAGGAATTCGAATGCCAATCCGTACATATGAGCCATCGGCAGCATGCATACCAGTTTGTCGCCGGCTTTCAGCGGCAGTACTTCGAAAGCGAATCGGGTGTTGGACCACAGGCTGCGATAGGGGAGCATTACGCCTTTCGAGTAACTGGTAGTACCGGAAGTATAGTTAATGACCGCCAGCTCTTCGGGTTGGTCTTTGTGATAGTCGATGTGTTCCTTACGGAAGTTCTTGGGAAATTTCTTGCCGAATATCTCGTTGAGGTGATCGCGGGCGTAGGTAACCCGTTCGTTGCGCGAGACCAGCAAGGTGAAGTCTGTCATCATGAAGATACCTTCGAGCAACGGCATGGCGCTTTCGTTGAGATTTTCCCACACCTGGTCGCCTACAAAAAGAAGCTTGGCCTCGGAGTGGTTGACGATGTTATGCACATTGTCCGCCTTGAATTCGTGAAGAATGGGCACGATGACCGCACCATACGTCAGGGTAGCGAGGAAAGTGACTCCCCAATGCGAACTGTTACGTCCGCAGACGGCGATTTTATCGCCTTTTCTGATGCCGCTCGCTTCAAAGATGATATGCAGTTTTTCTATTTTGCGGGCTACATCCTTGTATTGCAGGGTGGCTCCCTTATAATCGGTCAGGGCATCCAGGTCCCAGTTTTCCTTTATACTATTCTCTATATAGGCGATAAAACTTTGTTCCATTATATATTGCACATTTAGTTGAAAATTGTGCAAATATAAGGGTTTATGTAGAGAATACAAACTTTTAGGGGGAAAAAGCATTTTATGCAAATTCCCCCTTTGAGCCTATTTATTGTTATCCAGATACCAGCGGTACATCCGCTCTACACCTTCTTCGATGTCTATTTTATGATGCCAGCCCAATGCGTGCAGCTTACTCGGGTCGGTGAGTTTGCGCATGGTCCCATCGGGTTTGGAAGTGTCGAAAGTCAGCTTTCCGCGATAACCCACAACGTTGACAATCAGTTCGGCAAGCCGGCGGATAGTAATTTCCTTACCTGTGCCGATGTTGATGTGGCAGTTGCGGATGTCCTTGTCTCCGGGTTGGCAGGTGTCTTTGAAGTCTACGTGCTCCATGACGAATACGCTGGCATCCGCCATTTCCTCGCTCCAGAGGAATTCGCGCAGCGGCGTTCCCGTACCCCAAAGCTGGACTTCTTCTTCGCTGATGCCGTATTTGGAAAGTATGTTCAGTATCTCTCCGTTGCTGTTGCTGCCATTGATTCCCTCTACCGGACGCAGGTTCATGTCACGGCGTACGGCATCCCAGTCGCCTTGTTGCAGGCAGTGGGCCAGGTGTATCTTGCGAATCATGGCAGGAAGTACGTGGCTGCGTTCCAGGTCGAAGTTGTCGTTGGGACCGTAGAGGTTGGTGGGCATGACGGCAATGTAGTTCGTGCCGTATTGCAGGTTGAAGCTTTCGCACATTTTCAATCCGGCAATTTTGGCAATGGCGTACGGTTCGTTGGTGTACTCCAGGGGTGAGGTGAGGAGTACGTCTTCTTTCATCGGCTGTTCGGCATCACGCGGATAGATACAGGTGCTGCCCAGAAAGAGCAGTTTCTTGACATTGTGGCGGAAACTTTCGCCTATGACATTCTGCTGTATCTGGAGATTCTTGTAAATGAAATCGGCACGGTAGATGCTGTTTGCCATGATACCGCCCACGAAAGCAGCGGCAAGGAATACGTATTCCGGCTGTTCCTCATCGAAGAAACGGCGGACGGCAACACCGTCCAGCAGGTCGAGTTCTTTGTGGGTTCTGCCCACGAGATTGGTATAGCCTTTCTCTTGCAGGTTTTTCCAGATAGCAGAGCCTACCAGTCCGCGATGCCCTGCGATGTATATTTTTGCGTTCTTGTGTAACATTGTTATAAAATGGATTGGTTTCAGACAGAAGAACAAAAGAACATATTCGGTTTATACTCTTTTATTTTCTCATATATATGTTCTTTTGTTCTTCTGTCTGAAAAATTAAATTATCTGTTTCAGTCTTCTTTGCTTCTCAAATGCAGTTTCCGTACAAACTTCATGTCATGTTCCGCCATGATGTGTACCAACTCCTCAAAGCTTGTCTGCTGCGGATTCCAGCCCAGTAACGTTTTGGCTTTGGTAGGGTCTCCCAGCAACTGTTCCACTTCGGAAGGACGGAAATATTTGGGATCCACCTCTACCAGTACCTTACCGGTTTGGCTGTCAATACCCTTCTCGTTCACGCCTTCGCCTTCCCAGCGCAGTTCTATGCCGGCTTCCTTAAAGGCAAGTGTGGCAAACTCGCGTACGGTATGCATCTCTCCGGTGGCGATAACGAAGTCTTCCGGCGTATCGTGTTGCAGGATAAGCCACATACATTCCACATAGTCTTTGGCATATCCCCAGTCGCGGCGTGCATCCAGATTGCCCAAATACAGTTTGTCCTGGAATCCTTGTGCAATGCGGGCGGCAGCCAGCGTAATCTTGCGGGTAACGAAGGTTTCGCCGCGGCGCTCGCTTTCGTGGTTGAAGAGAATGCCGTTTACGGCGAACATTCCGTAGCTTTCGCGGTAGTTCTTTGTAATCCAGAAACCGTATTGCTTGGCTACGCCGTAGGGACTGCGCGGGTAGAACGGAGTCGTCTCCTTCTGCGGCACTTCCTGCACCTTGCCGAACAGTTCCGAGGTAGATGCCTGATATATCCTGGTTTTCTTTTCCAGACCGAGAATGCGTACAGCTTCGAGCATGCGCAGCGTACCTATAGCATCTGTTTCGGCGGTATATTCGGGTACATCGAACGAGACCTTTACGTGGCTCTGTGCAGCAAGGTTGTATATCTCGTCCGGTTGCACCTGCTGGATAATGCGTATCAGCGAACTGCTGTCCGTCATATCTCCATAATGCAGGTTGATAGTTCGCTTCTGCTTCATGTCGCGCACCCACTCATCGAAATACAAGTGCTCGATGCGTCCGGTATTGAACGAAGATGAGCGGCGCAATATGCCGTGTACTTCATATCCTTTTTGCAACAGGAATTCTGCGAGGAACGAACCGTCCTGTCCGGTTATTCCGGAGATTAGAGCTTTTTTCATTGTTTCTGGTATTATACTTTTTTTGATTGTTGCATATTTCGTCCTGCAAAAATCGTAATTTATTGTGAGACAACAAAGCCAATGCGGTAAATGATTTTGAGATTATTTTTGCTTTATACCGAGAGTTGCGTCCGGATGATTGCTGGAAAGCGGATATGACATCGTTTTTCTGTGTCAATCCTTTATGAAAAAATGAATTAATTTCAAATTTGATACGAACAAACAGACGTTATTTTTTGTTTTAATAACAAAGATAAATTATACAAGTATATGGAGAATTTAAATAAAACAGACATTGGACTGATAGGGCTGGCCGTGATGGGCGAGAATCTTGCATTGAATATGGCGGACAAGGGCTGGCGGGTTTCGGTTTATAACCGTACGGTTCCGGGGATTGAAGAAGGTGTGGTAGAACGTTTTATAAACGGACGCGCACAGGGTAAAAGTATTGAAGGATATACGGATATAGCTCGTTTTGTGGAGTCTGTAGCCGTTCCGCGCAAGATAATGATGATGGTTCGTGCCGGTAGTGCGGTAGACGAACTGATGGAGCAGCTTTTCCCGTTGCTCTCTCCGGGAGATATATTGATAGACGGCGGCAATTCCAATTATGAAGATACCAATCGCCGTGTGGCATTGGCCGAAGCGAGAGGCTTCCGTTTTGTGGGAGCAGGTGTTTCCGGCGGTGAAGAGGGTGCATTGAATGGAGCTTCTATCATGCCGGGCGGTTCGGTAAGCGCCTGGGAAGAAGTGAAGCCTGTTTTGCAGAGTATTGCTGCCAAAGCATCCGACGGCACGCCTTGCTGCCAGTGGGTGGGACCGGCCGGTTCGGGACATTTTGTCAAGATGATTCATAATGGCATCGAATATGGCGATATGCAGCTTATTTCCGAAGCCTATTGGGTGATGAAGAACCTGCTGAAGCTGGATAACGGAGAAATGTCTTCGGTCTTTTCGCAATGGAATGAGGGCAAATTGCGTAGCTATCTTATTGAAATTACTGCTAATATCTTGCAGCATAAAGATAAGTCGGGCGGTTATCTGATAGATAAAATACTGGATACAGCCGGACAAAAAGGTACAGGCAAATGGTCGGTAATCAATGCTATGGAGCTTGGTATGCCGTTGGGGCTGATTGCTACGGCTGTTTTTGAACGCAGCTTGTCGGCTCAGAAAGAACTGCGGAAGTCGGCTGCCGGGCATTTTACCTGCCGGCGCACGGAGGTGGTATACAACAAATCCGAAATGGTAGGAGATATTTATTCGGCGCTTTATGCATCCAAACTGGTGTCTTATGCTCAAGGCTTTGCTGTATTGCAACGTGCTTCGGACTCTTTCGGATGGAACCTCGATTTGGCTTCCATTGCCCGTATGTGGCGTGGCGGTTGCATAATCCGCAGTATCTTCCTCAATGATATTGCAGCATCTTTCGAGGGGAATGAGAAACCGCAGCATCTTCTTCTTACTCCTTATTTCAGCAATGAGATGAAACAACTGCTCTCTGGCTGGAAACATCTGGTGGCACAGGCTATGAAAGAGGAACTTCCGGTTCCTGCATTTTCATCGGCATTGAATTATTTTTATTCACTCGTCTCCGCCAACTTACCGGCGAATATGATTCAGGCACAGCGCGATTATTTCGGAGCGCACACCTTTGAGCGTGTGGACGGACTGCGTGGGCAGTTCTTCCATGAAAACTGGACAGGACACGGCGGAGAAACGAAGTCGGGAACCTATAACGTGTAGTCTTTCTTTAGTGTGAAGATTACTGAAATTCCCCTACAAACATAAAGCTATGAGTAAATTTGTGATGATAATTTTCGGCGCTTCCGGTGACCTGACAAAGCGCAAGTTAATACCGGCATTATATAATCTGTACAAGGATAACCGCCTGCCGGAAGGTTTTGCTGTTTTAGGCATCGGACGTACCGGATACCGGGATGATACCTACCGTACTTATATACGGACGGAAATGGAACGTTTTGTGGCTTCGGAAGAACATGCCGGCGGACGTATGACTGATTTTTGCAATCATCTGTACTATCTTTCGCTTAATCCGGCCGAGGCTGCCGATTATGGAAATCTGGATGCCCGTCTCCGGGAACTGACGGGTGAGCAGGAGCCGGATGGCATGTTGTACTATCTGGCAACACCGCCGTCGCTGTATGGTGTGATTCCTCTTCATCTTAAGACTGCCCGCCTGAACCGTCCTCATACGCGTATCATCGTCGAGAAGCCTTTCGGTTATGATTTGGAATCTGCCCGTGAACTGAACCGTATCTATGCTTCCGTATTCGAGGAGCATCAGATTTACCGTATAGACCATTTCCTGGGTAAAGAGACTGCGCAGAACATTCTGGCTTTTCGTTTTGCCAATGGCATCTTCGAGCCGCTTTGGAACCGTAATTACATTGACTATGTAGAGATTACCGCAGTAGAGAATTTGGGTATCGAACAGCGTGGAGGGTTTTATGAAGGAACCGGAGCATTGCGTGATATGGTACAGAATCACCTCATTCAGTTGGTAGCGCTTACCGCGATGGAACCGCCGGCAGTTTTCAATGCCGATAATTTCCGCAACGAGGTGGTAAAAGTATATGAATCTCTCTCTCCCTTGACAGAAGAAGACCTGAACGAGCACATTGTCCGTGGGCAATATACCGCGTCTGCGACCAAGCCCGGTTATCGTGAAGAGAAGAACGTAGCTTCCGATTCCCGTACCGAAACTTATATTGCCATGAAAATAGGCATTGACAACTGGCGGTGGAGCGGCGTTCCTTTCTATATCCGTACCGGAAAACAGATGCCGACCAAGGTGACCGAAATCGTGGTACACTTCCGCGAGACACCTCATCAGATGTTCCGTTGTGAAGGCGGCCACTGCCCGCGTGCCAACAAACTGATTCTGCGTTTGCAGCCCAATGAGGGTATTGTGCTGAAGTTCGGAATGAAAGTTCCGGGACCGGGGTTTGATGTGAAACAGGTGATGATGGACTTCAGTTATTCCGATTTGGGCGGTCTGCCCGCCGGAGACGCGTATGCCCGTCTGATTGAAGACTGTATACAGGGAGACCAGACACTCTTTACCCGTAGCGATGCCGTAGATGCGTCATGGCGTTTTTTCAATCCTGTGCTGAAGTATTGGCAGGAACATCCGGATGCACCGCTTTACGGTTATCCCGTGGGAACGTGGGGACCTTTGGAAAGTGAAGCTATGATGCGCGAACATGGGGCCGAATGGACTAACCCGTGTAAGAATTTGACGAATACTGATGAGTATTGTGAATTATGAAAAGTTATGTATATCCTGCTGCAACCTCGACTGCACGTGCTCTTATCCGGTATATAATCGATATGATGAACCGGGAGCCGGAGCGGATTTTTTACCTTGCTTTCAGTGGAGGAACGACTCCTTCCCTTATGTTTGACATTTGGGCGCATGAGTTCAGAGAAGAGACTCCTTGGATGCGGATGCGGATTTTCTGGGTGGACGAACGTTGCGTATCCGTCAGCGACTCGGACAGTAATTACGGTACTATGCTGCGTTTGCTGCTGCAAGAGGTAGGCATGCCCGATGAATATGTATACCCCATTCATGGTGATTGCCGTAGTCCAGCGCAAGAGGCGAAACGTTATTCGGATTTGGTTTCCAGTACGGTTCCTTTGCGCCGGGGTTTCCCTACCTTTGACATAGTGCTGTTGGGAGCAGGTGATGACGGACATACTTCTTCCATTTTTCCCGGTCAGGAGTATCTGCTCTCTTCTTTTCATCCGTATGAAAAGAGCATAAATCCTTATAACGGGCAGCCGCGTATTGCCATGACGGGATGTCTGCTGTTCAGTGCCAGAAAGCTTATATTCTTGATAACGGGCAAGAACAAGACGGAAGTTGTTTATGACATTCTGAAATCGGGCGATACGGGTCCGGCTGCCTACGTGGCGCATCATGCCGCGGATGTGGACATCTTTACCGACATAGAAATTGACGGATAAGCGGTTATCCTTTTGAGGTTCCGCTTTCCAGTATGCTTACGATGGAGAAGAGTGTGAAGCAGATACCGCCCAATCCTGCCAGTACACGTGCCGGTACAAAGTAGACTTCGTGTATGCTTGCCATTTCAAAAAGGAAAGCAGACAGGAACAGACAGAGCAGTGCGGTAAATACGGGTATCAAGGGAATTCGGTTTGCCAGTTTGAAAGTGTTGCGCCATATTGCTGCCAGGAGTATGACTTTGCTTGAAATGCTGTAGCAAACCAATCCCAGGCCTATCATTATATACCCTATGGAAGATTCGGCAGGGTTCGGGTTTTTCAGTATCAGTAGCCCCCAAAGGATGCTGAGTGTTCCCATGGCAAGTACCATTACAGGCCACCATTTACGTTCTGCATGCGAGTAGCTGTTACGTATTTGGCGTACGATAGTTGCCACCAGTGCCACGAGGCTTGTACAGATGCAGGCTATTCCTGCCATGACATGCCCTGCTACATAATAGGCGTTGTGCACATCGCTTTTTGCAAGCAGAAGGAATGTCCATATCCAAGTGGCAAGTGCCAGCAATGCCGCAACAACTATAAGAAGCTTACCTTGTGTGCCGTTAAAGGCTTGTGGGAGCACATTGTTTTCCGTCGTTTGGGAATTGGCAGGTATAAGGGTGAACCGGGTGGAAGAAGTGGCGGTCGTTGCCACACAGGCAGTGATGAAAGCTACGCCGCAGATTACATGTCCGGCTACGAAATGACTGGCGGTGGCAGCTTCGCTGATATATTCCCAGCCGCAGATGAAAGTCAGTAGGGCAGCCAGATAGCCAAGCACGGGCAGAGCGTACCGGACAACCGTATTGTATGTGTGAATAATCTGCCGGATAATGGTAGCCGCTGTTGCAAACAAGGCAATGCAAATCATTCCTAATGACATTACTACCGGACCGGCAACGTTTTTTGCCGGGTCCGTTCCCATATCAAGTACAAAAGCTCCGTAACCAAAACAAAACAGGGCCATCAGCAGAGGGATGGTGCGAAAGAGAACACTGATTCCGTAATTCATAATTATTTTCTATTAAAGTTTTCCCCTCTAACAGCAGTATTATGACTTTGTTTCTCATTTTAAACTTTATTCATAGGATATAATACTTTGACAGTCCGGTTTAGGGTGCAAGGCGGTTTATCTCCCATTTTTCGGAGTTTGGACACGATAGGCCGGAAGCGGACTTTTCTTCGTGGAGAGTATATTCGAAACGGTCGTGCAGCCTGCTTTCCCGTCCCTGCCAGAATTCGAAGCGGGTGGGGGTGACGGCAAAACCGCCCCAGTTGTCGGGACGTGGTACGGTCTGTCCGGTCAGCCTGGCAGCTTCCTTTACAAAAGCGCGGATTATTTCCATCCGGCTGCTGATGACGTGACTTTGGGGGGATATTCTTGCGCCGATCCGGCTTTTGTAGGGTCGGGTGGAGAAGTAAGCGTCCGATTCTTGAGGAGTGCATTTCTCCGCTTTTCCTTCGATATGTACTTGTCTTTCCAGCTTATGCCAAACGAAAGAGAGGGAGATGTAGGGATTGGCTGTGAGTTGCCGTCCCTTACGGCTTTCGTAGTTGGTGAAGAAGATGAGTTTACCATTTTCCACGCCTTTCAGCAGTACGGTGCGGGTAGAGGGCCGTCCGTCCGGTGAGACGGTGGCTACAATCATGGCGGTCGGTTCGTTCTCGCCGCAATGCAGGGCGTCGTTGAGCCAGCGGGCGAATTGCTCGAAGGGATTCTCTGAGATAGTATTCCGGGTGAGCTTGCCTTTTTTATATTCTTTTCGTATGTCCGAGAATTGGGAATTCATATAATTACTGTTTATTATTATAACAATGAAAGAGCGAAAGGGTTGAAATACGGATACGTTGACCGCTAAAAATATCTTTTTTTCTTCTTTTTTTATAATTGTAATGATAATTCTTCTCAGTTTCGTTATGTGTTTCCGTTCTATAGGACGATTTTATGTAAATAATGTTTATATTTGTACTTCAATTACAAACATTGTTTATATGAGCGACAGACAACAATTCATTATAGATTGCACATCTCTTATTCCTGTTATAGGAACTTTGGTTTTAATAAAAATAGCTAACGAACAAATGGTTACCATGGTTGCTGCTTATGTAGGGTCAATGTAAAAACCTGAGGGGTAAATTTATAAATTGTTATCTTTGTCTCCAA
>OGSS01000094.1_pt1 | contig 111717 bp, 103 predicted proteins | sample 1553591 | NCBI WGS metagenome assembly OGSS01 (sample SAMEA2580061, study PRJEB22360) | human gut metagenome | biome: human gut; feature: human-associated habitat; material: faeces | place: Denmark | collected 2008/2010
TCAAAACACTATTTTAGCAATATTTTATTATCAAGGAACATTTTTGCACATATTTGACGCCCTGTGATACTAAACTTACCACTTTTTCAGTGGCATCCCTAAAGGCAGTGGGAGGAGCTTATGACAAACGAAAAAATTTATTTATGAATGTTCCGAGAAGTGGAAGCAGTCATTATACATTTAAAAAGTCTGGATGTATGCCTATTACAATACCAAAACATGAGCCGATAAAGAAAGTATATGTAGAAATGGTAAGGGAAATAGTAGAAAGTGCAATTTCAAATGCCCTGGATGAAAAAAAAGCATGGCTTGAAGCTGCATTAGAAGAAGGGGTAGAAATCCATGAACCGAGGGAATCAGTATTGCGTATATCTTCTTTCGAGGAATGATGCGGTATTCTCAAAATAGCAATTATATGTAAGCAGCAAAGCATGTTATTGAGAGCGGAATGCACAGTAACATGGAAAGAGCCGATGAAAAAATAAGCAGTTGACAAAGAACAGGTACATTGTTATAATTGCCTACATGAACAAAGGCGTTCTTTCTATAGAAAAGTAACTGTAGAAAGTGCGCCATTTTTTATATCATTATATCAAAAGAATCTATAAAATTTCCAGACAGGACAAAACTGTATCGAAGAATTATTAAGAATGCAAAAACAGCAGAAATTATGCTGACAAGGAGTGAGTGAAAATGGGGAATTATACCAGAGAAGAAATATTACAGATGGCTGAGGAGGAAGACGTGGAATTTATCCGTCTCCAGTTCACAGATATGTTCGGAACGCTGAAAAACATCGCCATAACTGCCCGGGAACTTCCCCGTGCACTGGATAACCGATGTATCGTAGATGGTTCCTTTATAGCAGGAATCGCAGGAGAGTCTGAACCGGATATGTATTTAAGACCGGATCTTGACACTTTTGCAATCCTTCCGTGGAGACCACAGCAGGGAAAAGTTGCCAGACTGTTATGCGACATCTATTGTCCGGACGGAACCCCTCATGAGAGAAGTCCGAGATATATCCTGAAGAAAACTGCCCGGGAGGCAAAGAAGGAGGGATATACCTGTCTGGTAGATCCGGAATGTGAATTTTTCCTTTTTCATACAGATGATAACGGAGTTCCGACCACTGTAACACATGAGAAGGCAGGATATCTGGATGTCAGTCCTGTGGATCTAGGTGAAAACGCAAGACGTGATATTGTATTAAATCTGGAAGACATGGGAATTGAGGTGGAATCCTCCCACCATGAAACTGCACCTGCCCAGCATGAAGTAGATTTTAAATACGGTGAAGTGCGTACTATTGCAGATAGGGTTATGTCATTCAAAATGACAGTCCGTACTATTGCCAAGCGTCATGGCCTTCATGCGACTTTTATGCCGAAACCGCGGGCAGAAGTAAACGGCTCTGGAATGCACATTCATTTCTTCTTATTTAAAGATGGAAGAAATGTATTCGTCAATCCGGGAAATCCCCAGGAATTAAGTGAAGAAGCTTATTACTTTGTAGGTGGTCTTCTGGCTCACAGCAAAGAGATGGCACTGATCACCAATCCTATTGTAAATTCCTATAAACGTCTGGTTCCCGGATATGAAGCACCGACAGAACTGACATGGACAAAGAATAACCAGAATTCCCTGGTAAGAATTCCGGGATCCAGAGGTATGGAAACAAGGATCGAGCTGAGAAGTCCGGATGCAGCAGCAAATCCGTATCTGGTATTTGCAGTATGTCTGGCAGCAGGACTGGATGGAATCCATAAGAAGATTTATCCGACCAAGTCCTCCAGCAGAGAGCTATCTGAAACAGACCAGAAAACAATGAAGATTGAGAATCTTCCGGGAAATTTAAACGAAGCAATTGATTACTTTGAACAGAGTGACTGGATCAAAGAAGTACTTGGAACAGAATTTTGTAAAGAATACGCAGCAGCCAAGAAAAAAGAATGGCTGCGTTATACAAGAGAAATTTCAGCTTGGGAAATCGAGGAATACTTATACAGAATTTAACCGAATCAAGTAAGTCCCCTGTGGAGATTGCGAATATCCGCTTGATCAAAATCAAGCAAGTCCCCTGCGGAGGTTGCGAAAAGCAATAAGCAGTGGGTGGGGACTCAGGCTGTAACAGAAAGAGGAGAGGCAGAGTTATGAGCAGCAGCATTGTGATTGCGTTACCGAAAATCGAAGACGCAAAGAAAATCCGCACAATACTTAACAGACATGGGCTCACAGTAGCCTCTGTCTGCAGCTCTGTCTCTAATGCGCTGGCCAGTATCTCAGAGCTTGACAGTGGTGTCCTGATATGTGGGTATAAGTTGACAGATGCCTATTATAAAGACGCTCTCGATGACCTGCCACAGTATTTTGAAATGCTGCTTCTGGCTTCTCAGCGTATTATAGATGAAGCACCGAATTCTGTCAGCACTGTCCAGATGCCGATGAAAGCAAGCGTACTGATAGATACGGTCAATGACATGCTCTATCACCTGGAACGCCGGATAAAAAAAGAAAAGAAGAAACCAAAGCCCAGATCAGAAAAAGAACAGAATTATATCTCGAATGCCAAACGCCTTCTGATGGAAAAAAACCAGATGACAGAAGAGGAAGCATATCGACACATCCAGAAATGCAGCATGGATTCAGGAACCAACATGGTAGAAACCGCACAGATGTTGCTTATGCTGATGTATGATGAAATCTGATTTTTCAAACACGTTCTAAATAAAATATCCGAAAATAATAAGGAAAATTTTGTAAAAAATGACGATATTATTTTGACAGAATATGTGGTAATATAAAAAATATATTTTTGTTCATATCAAGTTAGAGGCAAAATACATTTTGGCCCTAACATCATATTATATATAGAAAGAATATAAACAAACATAAAATAGATAATAACGGGAAGAATGATTACAAAGGCGTAATCAGAGAGTCCAGGGGATAAGTGTCTCCGGATTTTCTGATTACGCCTTTTTGATATTCCGGGGTTCAAGGTCAGAAAGTCGTTCGTGCCTGCACGAAAAGACTTTTGAACATGAAACTCATAGAGATATCACAAAGGTTTTCAGAAATGAAGAAATGGAGGATGAGGAAATGGAATTTATGGATGGAACATGGAAAAAAGAAATCAATACCTGGGAGGAACTCGTAGGTAATAATCTCCTGAACCAGGAAGCCGTAATCGAAGGCGCTGTTCACAGCATCCGTAATATGGGTGATGTGGCATTTATCATTCTTAGAAAAAGGGAAGGTTTATTCCAGACAGTCTATGAAAATGAAATGGCAAATGTTTCCATTCATGAATTGAAGGAAGCAATGACGATCAGGGTGAAGGGAATCCTGCATGAAGAAGAGAGAGCACCCCACGGAAGAGAACTTCGTATCCGTCATATTGATATCTTATCAACACCTGCAGAGCCCCTTCCAATGGCAATCGACAAATGGAAGCTGAACACTTCTCTGGAAGCAAAATTAAACTACAGACCGATTTCCCTGAGAAACATTCAGGAGCGTTCCAAATTTAAAATCCAGGAAGCATTGACAAAAGCATTCCGTGATTATCTCTACGGACAGGGATTCACAGAAATCCATACTCCGAAGATCGGAGCCAGAGGAGCAGAGGGTGGAGCAAACCTTTTCAAATTCAGCTACTTCCACAAACCTGCAGTACTTGCGCAGAGCCCACAGTTCTACAAACAGATGATGGTTGGCGTATTTGACAGAGTATTTGAGACAGGTCCTGTATTCCGTGCTGAGAAACATAACACCAAACGTCACTTAAACGAATATACCAGTCTGGACTTCGAGATGGGATATATTGACAGCTTCGAAGAAATTATGGCAATGGAAACAGGATTCCTGCAGTATGCCATGAACCTTCTGAAAACAGAATATGCAAAAGAAGTACAGATCCTGAAGCTTGAAATCCCGGACGTGTCCAAAATCCCGGCAGTCCGTTTTGACGTAGCCAAAGAACTGGTGTCACAGAAATACAACCGTAAGATCAGAAACCCATTTGACCTGGAGCCGGAAGAAGAAGCATTGATCGGACAGTATTTCAAAGAAGAATATGGCTCAGATTTCGTATTTGTCACACATTATCCGTCAAAGAAACGTCCATTCTATGCAATGGATGATCCGGAAGACGCAAGATTTACCTTAAGCTTTGACCTGTTATTCAAAGGCCTTGAGATTACAACAGGCGGACAGCGTATCCATGATTACAACATGCTGGTACAGAAGATTGAAGACAGAGGTATGACACAGGAAGGTATGGAACAGTATCTGGATACCTTTAAACATGGCATGCCGCCTCACGGTGGTCTGGGAATCGGTCTGGAACGTCTGACCATGCAGCTTATCGGCGAAGAGAATGTTCGTGAAACCTGCCTCTTCCCGCGAGATATGAACCGACTGGAGCCGTAAATGAGTCAGAAATTTGGAAAGCTGTCTATATATTGACCGGAAGCGGCAGATTGATTCCGGGAAGAAAGAAATAAAAGCAATATAGAATGCTATAGACAGCATATATAAGGAGAAAATCATGGCAAAGATCATAGATGATGAAACAATGGAAAATGTCTGCATCCTGGCCAAGCTTTCCCTCTCAGAAGAAGAAAAGGAAAAAGCAAAAGCCCAAATGCAGAAAATGCTTGATTATGTAGAGAAACTGGATGAACTGGATACATCGGAAGTAGAGCCTATGTCCCATATTTTCCAGGACGAAAATGTATTTCGTGAGGATGTTGTCACAAATGGAGACAACAAAGAAGCAATGCTGGCAAATGCACCGAAAGCAAAAGAAGGACAGTATCAGGTTCCGAAAACCATAGGATAGGAGACAGGACAATGGAGTTGGAGAAATTAACAGCCCTGCAGCTTGGGGAAAAAATAAAACAGCGTCAGGTCAGCGTCCTGGATGGAGTAAAAACTGTTTTTGAACAGATTGAGAAACAGGATTCAGAAGTACACGCTTATCTTGACACATATAGAGAAGAAGCATATAAACGTGCAGAAGAAGTACAAAAAGGCATTGAGGACGGTACTTATACCAGTCCTCTTGCAGGTGTACCGATTGCGATTAAAGATAATATCTGTATTAATGGAAAGAAAACTACCTGTGCATCAAAGATTCTCGAGAATTTTGTGCCGCAGTATAATGCAGAAGTTATTGACCGTCTGGAAAGAGCCGGACTGGTCATTATCGGAAAAACAAATATGGATGAATTTGCCATGGGAAGTACCACAGAAACTTCTGCTTATGGCATTACCAGAAACCCATGGAATTTAGAACATGTACCGGGCGGATCTTCCGGTGGATCCTGTGCAGCAGTGGCAGCAGGAGAAACTTACCTGGCACTCGGCTCTGATACTGGTGGTTCTATCCGGCAGCCAAGTTCTTACTGTGGCGTGACCGGAATTAAGCCAACATATGGAACGGTATCCCGTTACGGTTTGGTAGCTTACGCATCCTCTCTGGATCAGATTGGTCCGGTTGGCAAAGATGTAGCTGACTGCGCAGCCCTTCTGGAAATTATTGCAGGACATGATGAAAAAGACAGCACATCCATGAAAAGAGAAGACCTGCAGTTCTCCAAAGAACTGACAGGAGATGTCAAAGGTATGAAATTTGGTGTTCCGGAAGAATATCTTGCAGAAGGACTTGATCCGGAAGTAAAAGCATCCTTTATGGGCGTACTTGATACTCTTAAAGAGATGGGCGCAGAAGTAGAATTCTTTTCCATCAAGACTATGGAATACATGATTCCTGCCTATTATATTATCGCCAGTGCAGAGGCAAGTTCCAACCTGGAACGTTTCGATGGCGTAAAGTATGGTTATCGTGCCGCAGAATATGACGGTCTCCACGATATGTACAAAAAGACAAGAACAGAAGCTTTCGGAGAGGAAGTAAAACGTCGTATCATGCTTGGTTCTTTCGTGTTAAGCTCCGGTTATTATGATGCATATTATCTGAAAGCGCTCCGTACTAAAGCACTGATCAAAAAAGAATTTAACGAGGCATTCAGTAAATATGATGTACTTCTTGCACCTGCATCTCCATTTACGGCACCGAAAATCGGAGAGAGCTTAAAAGACCCTCTTGCCATGTACCTTGGAGATATTTACACAGTAGCAGTTAACCTCTGCGGCCTTCCGGGAGTCACAGTCCCATGTGGAAAAGACAGCAAAGGTCTTCCAATCGGTATCCAGATGATCGGAGACTGCTTCATGGAGAAGAAAATTCTGCGTGCAGCACACGCTTATGAAACCAGCCGCGGCTCCTTTGCCGTACCAGGAGAAGGAGGCATCAGATAATGAAACAGTACGAAACAGTCATTGGACTTGAGGTCCATGTAGAACTCGCCACAAAAACGAAAATTTTCTGCGGATGCTCCACAGAGTTCGGAGGAGCACCGAATACACATACATGCCCGGTCTGCACAGGTATGCCGGGTTCCCTTCCTGTACTGAATAAGAAAGTAGTAGAATTTGCCCTGAAAGCAGGGCTTGCAGCTAATTGCCAGATTAATCAGTACTGTAAATTTGACCGTAAAAACTATTTCTACCCGGATAACCCGCAGAACTATCAGATCTCTCAGTTGTACCTGCCAATCTGCCATGATGGCTGGGTAGAGATTGAGACATCAGCAGGAAAAAAGAAAATCCGTATCCATGAAATGCATATGGAGGAAGATGCCGGTAAGTTGATTCATGATGAATGGGAGGATTGCTCTTTGGTAGACTACAACCGAAGTGGTGTACCGTTAATTGAGATCGTATCTGAACCTGATATGAGAAGCTCTGAAGAAGTTATCGCCTATCTGGAGAAACTCCGTTGCATGATGCAGTATCTGGGCGTATCCGACTGCAAACTTCAGGAAGGTTCCATGCGTGCAGACGTTAACCTTTCTGTCCGTGAAGTAGGTGCAGAAGAATTCGGAACCAGAACAGAGATGAAGAATCTGAACTCTTTCAAAGCGATTGCCAGAGCTATCGAAGGTGAAAGAGAGCGCCAGATTGAGCTGATTGAAGAAGGTAAGGCAGTCACACAGGAAACCCGCCGTTGGGATGATAATAAAGAATATTCTTATGCGATGCGTTCCAAAGAGGATGCCAAGGATTACAGATATTTTCCTGATCCTGATCTTCCGCCGATTCATATTTCTGATGCATGGATCGAAAAAATCAAGGCAGAGCAGCCAGAGCTTCGCGAAGCAAAACAGGCCCGCTATCAGGAAGAATACGGACTTCCGGCTTATGACGCAGGAATCCTTACAGAATTCCGTCATCTGGCAGGACTTTTCGAAGAAACAGCAGCTATTTACGGAAATGCCAAGAAAACAGCAAACTGGTTTATGGGTGAGGTACTCCGCCTGACGAAAGATAAAGCTATGGATCCGGAACAGGTATCTTTTTCACCGAAACATCTTGCAGATCTTCTGGTAATGGTAGAAAAATCCGAAGTCAGCCCACAGAATGCCAAGAAAGTTTTTGAGAAAGTCTTTGCGGAAGACATTGATCCTGTAGCCTACATTGAGGAACATGGTCTGAAGATTGTAGAAGACACAGGACTTCTGGAAGAAACCATCAACAGGATCCTGGATGCTAACCCAGGACCACTTTCAGAACTTCTGGGAGGTAAAGATAAAGTCATGGGCTTCTTTGTAGGCCAGATCATGAAAGAGATGAAAGGCAAGGCAAATCCTGCAAGTGCGCGCGAGACACTTATGAAAGAAGTAGAGAAGCGTAAATAAAATAAATCACCCCGGACATTATGTCCGGGGTAAAAAATGTTACTGTTCACTCTGTTCACAGCAACACGCTTCGCGATGCACAAAATATGAACCTCCTTGTACAAAGCACAAGGAGTATCGTTTGCTTCGCAAACTTAATTTATGCTAATCGCATAAATTCGCGCGGTATGTCTCGGGTTTTCTGTGACCTTCGCTCACAAAAAACACCTCGCGGGATATTAGCAGTGAACAGTAATGTTAATATTAAAAATTATGCTCAGAAAATACTTTGGGGCTTTACATTGCTAAATAATTAAGTATAATAAAACTCGAATAAAACATATTTGAAGAAAAGACACAAACAGAAATGGAAAGGCAAAGCAGCAGCCTGCTGTAGACAGGTATATAAAAACTGCGAAACATGCCAGGGAGGAAATCAAAATGGTAACAGTAAACCATAACTATCTGAAATTACCGGGAAGCTATCTGTTTTCCACAATTGCAAAAAAAGTAAAAGCATATAAAGAAGCCAATCCACAGGCAAACGTGATCTCACTGGGAATCGGTGACGTAACTCAGCCTCTGGCTCCGGCAATCATTGAGGCACTTCATAAATCTGTAGATGAAATGGGTGATGCAGCTACTTTTCATGGTTATGCACCGGATCTTGGTTATGAATTCTTAAGATCTGCCATTGCAAAGAATGACTACAAAGATAGAGGATGCGACATTGAAGCAGACGAAATCTTTGTCTCTGACGGTGCAAAGAGCGATTCCGGAAATATCCAGGAGATCTTCGGACTGGATAACAAGATTGCAGTGTGCGACCCTGTATATCCTGTATATGTAGATACAAACGTAATGGCAGGCCGTACAGGAGAATACAACAAAGAACGTGGTAACTTTGATAACGTAATCTATATGCCATGTACAGAAGCCAACGGCTTCCTTCCGGAATTCCCGGAAGAAGTACCGGATCTTATCTACCTTTGCTTCCCGAACAACCCAACCGGTGGTGCCATCACCAAACCGCAGCTTCAGGAATGGGTAGATTATGCAAATAAAAATGGCTCCGTCATTATCTATGATGCAGCATACGAAGCATACATTTCCGAAGAAAATGTACCGCACAGCATCTATGAGTGCGAAGGAGCAAGAACCTGCGCCATCGAACTGCGCAGCTTCTCCAAAAATGCAGGTTTCACAGGTGTCCGCCTCGGCTTTACAGTTGTACCCAAGGATCTGGTTCGTGATGGCGTAGATCTTCACAGCCTCTGGGCAAGACGTCATGGCACAAAATTCAACGGTGCTCCATACATCGTACAGCGTGCAGGAGAGGCTGTATACTCTCCGGAAGGAAAAGCACAGCTGAAAGAACAGGTAGGTTACTACATGAGTAACGCAAAAGCTATCTACGAAGGTCTGGCATCAGCAGGCTATTCTGTATCCGGTGGCGTAAATGCTCCGTATATCTGGTTGAAAACACCGGATAAGATGACTTCCTGGGAGTTCTTTGACTATCTTCTTGAAAAAGCCAACATCGTAGGAACTCCGGGCTCAGGATTCGGTGCTCATGGGGAAGGTTTCTTCAGACTTACTGCGTTTGGAACTCATGAGAATACATTGGAAGCAATTGAACGAATTAAAAACTTATAAGTAATGTTAATATATTGGTAAGGGACGCCCGGGACGGGATGTTGTTTTTGTGCTTAGTTTCAGAACCATTGTATTTCTAAGCATTTGGAAAGCCGCTAAAACCATTCAGAAATTGCTCAAACTCGCTTCGCTCAGACACGTGAGCAATTTCTGAATAACGCGTCTTCCCAAATACTAAGAACTACAATGAACCTTCAAATGCGCACAAAAACAACATTCCGTCCCGGGCTGGTTCTAATACTTTATTTTGCTATTTCACCGAAACAGTGATATGATAGAAACTGTTATTAGAAAAGAAGTTAAATAAAAATGTTATACAGGAGGACAACACAATGAAAATCAGACGCGAAGAACATATGGCAGGTGGAAATGGTCACGTAATTATCAAAGAAATCCTTGACGCAGAGCAGTTAAACGGCAAATGCGGCCTTTATGCACAGGTGACTCTTGAGCCGGGATGTTCACTTGGATATCATGAACATCATGGTGAAAGTGAAACTTATTATATTATCCAGGGTCAGGGTGAATATAACGACAATGGTAAATACCGCCCGGTAAAAGCCGGAGATATCACTTTCACACCAGACAATCATGGTCATGGTCTTGCAAACACAGGAAATACAGACCTTGTATTTATGGCGCTGATCATCAAGGACTGATAGCATGTACAAAAAAACAGCAAAAAAACTTTTAAAATTTATCCAGAAGAGTCCGACTGCGTTTCAGGCAGTCGAAGAAATGAGCCAGAGACTGCAGAAGGAAGGTTTTAAGGAATTAAAAGAAGAGAAACACTGGGATTTGAAAGCTGGCGGAAACTATTTTGTAACCAGAAATCACTCTGCTGTCATAGCTTTCAGCATTCCAAAGAAACCGGCATGGAAATTTCACATTATGGCGAGTCACAGTGATTCTCCGGCATTAAAGATCAAAGAGAATCCTGAGATGGAAGTGGAGAAAGCATATATCAAGCTGAACGTAGAGCGCTACGGTGGCATGCTTCTTGCCCCATGGTTTGACAGACCGTTGTCCGTGGCAGGTCGTCTGATCGTGCGCAAAAACGGAGAGATTCAGGAGAAACTTGTTGCTGTGGATAAGGAACTTCTGGTTATTCCGAATCTTGCGATTCATATGAATCGTGAGGTGAATGACGGCTATAAATACAATGTACAGAAAGATATGCTGCCTCTTTACAGTGATTATGATGGTAAAGGCAGTTTTATGAAGCTTATGGCTGCAGAGGCAGATGTGGCAGAAGAGGATATTCTTGGTCATGATCTCTTTTTATATGACAGGACTCCGGGAACGGTCTGGGGTGCGAATGAGGAATTTATCTCTGCGCCGAGACTGGATGATATTCAGTGTGCATTTGCATCTCTGGAGGGATTTCTGCGTGGAGAGCGCAAGGAAAGTATTGCGGTGCATTGCGTGCTGGATAATGAGGAAGTGGGCAGCACTACGAAACAGGGGGCTGCGTCTACTTTCCTGAAGGATACGTTGATGAGGATTAATATGGGACTTGGCAGAACGCAGGAGGAATATCTGATGACTCTTGCAGACAGCTTTATGGTTTCAGCGGACAATGCTCACGCACTTCATCCAAATCATACGGACAAAACAGATCCGGTAAATCGCCCGGTATTAAATGGCGGAATTGTGATCAAATATAATGCAAATCAGAAATACTGTACAGATGGTGTTTCTGCCGCAATCTTTAAAGACATCTGTGACAGAGCAGAAGTGCCGTATCAGATATTTGTAAACCGTTCCGATATGGCAGGCGGTTCAACGCTTGGAAATATTTCCAATACACAGGTGCCGATGAAAACAGTAGATATCGGCCTTGCCCAGCTTGCCATGCATTCTGTATATGAGACTACAGGTGCAAAGGATACCGAGAGCCTTGCAAAGGCGGCAGCAGTACTGTTTGCATAAATAGAGGAGAACAGCACATGAGCAGAAGTACAGAGAAAAAAGCAGTATTTTTTGACGCAGACGGAACTCTCTGTGATATGGAAAAGGGAGTTCCTGCCAGCACTAAAGAAGCACTGAAAAAGCTAAGAGAAAACGGCCATGAAGCCTGGCTTTGTACAGGAAGAAGCAGAGCTTTTGTATCCTGGTATCTGGAAGAACTTCCCTTTACAGGAATGATCAGTGCTTGCGGAGCAACCATAGAAAAAGATGGAAAGCGCCTGTTTAATAAAGAAATGACACCGGAAGTTGCGAAACTGTCTGTGGAAATTCTTCGTAAATACGGTCTGGTTCCTGTGATGGAAGGCGCAGATTTCATGTATTATGACAAAGATGAGTATAATACAGATATCAATTGGTATTGTGACTTAATCACAGAGTCCCTCGGATCAAAATGGAGACCAATCAGAGGAAATGAAGACTGTATGAAGATCAATAAGATCAGTGCCAAGATGGTGAAGGGCTGCGATGCAGAAGCTGCGTGCAGGGAGCTTGGCGAATATTATGACATTATCCGTCATGAGAGCAATTCCGGAATCGCAGGAACGACGATTGAACTGGTTCCGAAAGGATTTAACAAAGCAGTGGGAATTGCCGCAGTCTGTAAACTCTTTGATATCCCATGGGAAGATACGATCATATTCGGAGACAGCAATAATGATCTGGCGATGTTTGAATACGCAGCTGTGAAAGTTGCGATGGGAAATGGTTCAGAGAAGATAAAAGCACTGGCAGATTATATCACGCAGGATATGTTCCATTACGGAATCCGGAATGGTCTTGAATATCTGGGACTTATATAAGCCGGATAAAAATCATTCCGGATATTGTCTGATAGAGGCAGCGAATGAAAAAGAGTACTGAAAAATATAAAAGCAATAAAAAAAGAAGCCTGGGATTAAATAAGTCCCAGGCTTCTGCATATATAAAGCCAGATTGTCATGGTAAACGAACTGAACAGAGTGGTAGTCATAACGACACCGGAGGTAAAATCTCCATCGTAATTCATGTTCTTTGCCATGATATAGCAGCTTACAGTTGTGGCAGAACCCAGCATGATAATGATCGCTACCAGCATATCATGGGAAAAGCCAAGCATCACGGCAATCGGAAGAAATACTGCCTCATATCCTGCCAGCTTTAAGAAAGTACAGGCAATCAGCGGTTTTGGCCTTGCAAATGCCTTGCCGAATTTCAATGCGCCGCCCATGGCCATCAGTCCAAGAGGAGTAGCTGTTTTTCCGAGATTATTTACGGAAGTTTCGAGAATCGCCGGCATCGGGAAATGCAGTAATGACCATATCATACCGGTCAGAATTCCGAGGATGATAGGATTTGTGGCGATTCCTTTTAGAGTTTTGATAAGTTTTGCCGTATCAAGCTTTCCACCGCCGGGAGCGAAGAGAGAAAGTGTTGTGACGGCCATGATATTGTAAAGAGGCACGCTTCCGATGATCATAAGCGGAGCCATTCCGGCGTTTCCGTAGAGATTCTGGATAATGGCAATACCAAGGATCGCTGCACTGCTTCGGTAAGATGCCTGGATAAATTCACCCTGAATGTTGCGCGGCTTCAGCAGATAAGAAAGTCCTGTGGAGATTCCGATGCTGATCAGGGTTACAAAGAAACAGAATAATACGAACTTTGTATTCCAGACACTGTAGAAATCAGATTTCGCAATGTCCAGAAACAAGAGAGCGGGCAATGCGGCATTAAATACAAATTTGTTTAACCGGCTGACAAAAATGTCATCAAAAAGCCCGATCCGCCTGAAAAAAAGTCCCAGCATCAATGTCAGAAAGATGGGAATCGTGGCGTTAAGACAGAAAACAAGATTTTCCATAATTATGTATCCTTTCAGAAGAATAACTATTGTTACTGTTCACTGGTAATATCCCGCGAGGTGTTTTTTGTGAGCGAAGGTCACAGAAAACCCGAGACATACCGCGCGAATTTATGCGATTAGCATAAATTCTGTGCATCGCGAAGCGTGTTGCTGTGAACGGAGTGAACAGTAACTAACTATTCGCTGTACTAGATTATAAACGATTGACAGGAATTGTCAAATCAGGATTTCTATGCTATCCTGAAAAAGAGATTGTTATGAAAAAACAATAAAACCGTAGATAGTGGAGTGGTGGAACATGAAGTACGGAAAAATACGAATTGAAGATGGATTTCTGGTTTTTACCAGACACATGATGATAAACAGCCTTCCATGCAAAGACATCGTATGGGCTTATATGAGAAAAGAGGGCTCAGATGAGGGCGATGACAGGCAGCTGAGTGTGAATTATCTTGTAATCGTTACCAGACGTAAGAAAAGATACAAATTTGATATGACAGAGAAGGAAATCTATGAGTGCATCCGGATTCTTAGAATCTTAAACCCGGATATGGCGTCCGGATTTCCAAAGGGAGGTAGAATCCTTCTTCAGAGCCTTTCGAATACCAGGGATCTTGGTGCGATTGCGACTGCGGATGGCAGACATATTCTGCCAAGACGGCTTTTAAGAAGCGGGGAGTTATACCATTTGTCCAACGCAGACAAGACCAGACTGGTGGAAGAATATAATCTGAAAATAATTATTGACCTGCGCTCTTCGGTGGAACGTAAGTGCAGACCGGATACGATCATGGCAGATGTGGAGTACTATCATGTGCCAGTCGTAGATGAAGCTATACAGAAGATCAGCAACAAAGAAGAACTTCTGGACTGGCTGGATAAAATGCCGGATGATGTAGAAATGTATATGCGGACACAGTACAGAAATTTGTGCGAAGATCAGCTGGTGTTGAAACAATATGCCAGGTTTATAGATATTCTTTTCCAGCAGGAGACAGGAGCCGTTCTCTGGCACTGTGAGACAGGAAAAGACCGCACCGGACTCGGAACGGCATTTCTACTGAGCCTGCTTGGTGTTGAGGACCGAATTATCTATGAAGATTATCTGCGCACGAACCGGTATCTGGCAAAGGATTTCCTGTATATGCAGAGACTTCTGCAGACCTGGCCGGAAGCAGATGAAAATATGCAGAGAAAACTGCAGACCTTTTATGAAGTAAAAGAGGAATATCTCAGAATCGTATTTGAAATGATAAAGCTGAAATATGGCTCTATGGAAAAGTTTTTCCAGGAGGTATTTTATCTGAAGCCAAAGATGGTGGAAGAACTCAGGGACAAGTATCTGATATAGACAGAAAAAATGTTACTGTTCGCTTCTTGCCCGGTAACGAAAAAATCTACAAAAGCTGTCGCAGAAAGACATTTGTTTTTGTGTGAAAAATTTATTGACAAAATTATGATTATTGATATAATGATAACCATACGAGCTATTTATTATATTAACGTGCTGAAAGGATGCACGATGGAAGCAGGTGGAACATGCAGAAGAGAGTATTATCCCTGTTAGTAGATAACACAGCAGGTGTAACAACCAGAGTATCTGGACTATTCAGCCGCAGAGGCTACAACATCGACAGCATTACCGGAGGTGTGACAGCGGACGAACGCTTTTCCAGAATTACCGTTGTGTGCAGCGGGGATGAACTGATCCTGGAGCAGATTACGAATCAGCTTGCCAAGCTTGTAGATGTAAGAGAAATCAAGATTCTTGAACCGGATAACAGTGTATGCCATGAATTACTGATGATTAAAGTGGCTGCGAAGCCGGAGCAGAGACAGAGTCTTATTTCCATTGCGGATGTTTTCCATGCAAAGGTTGCAGACGTAAGTGTGGATTCCATGATTCTGGAGATGACAGGCAATTATAAGAAACTGGAAGCATTCCTTGAACTGATGGGAGATTATGAAATTCTTGAACTTGCACGTACCGGAATGACCGGACTGTCAAGAGGTTCGGAGGATGTTACTTATCTGTAAGAGTGAATGAGAGAGTGTTATTTAAATATTTACATATTTACATATCTCAGGGAACAGAATATATTTTGTTAAGTTTGCTAGGGGCCTAGATCCCTTAACGATAAATTTTTTTACGATTAGCAGGAGGAAAATAAAATGGCTAACAAGATTTTTTATCAGGAAGATTGTAATTTAAGCTTACTGGATGGTAAGAAAATTGCAATTATTGGATACGGAAGCCAGGGACATGCACATGCTCTGAACTTAAAGGAATCCGGATGTGATGTCATTATCGGTCTGTACGAAGGCAGCAAATCCTGGAAGAGAGCTGAAGAGCAGGGCTTTAAGGTATATACAGCAGCAGAAGCAGCTAAACAGGCTGATATTATCATGATTCTTATCAACGATGAATTACAGGCTAAGCTTTACAAAGAATCCATTGAGCCAAATCTTGAGGAAGGTAATATGCTGATGTTCGCTCATGGTTTCAACATTCACTTCGGATGCATTAAACCACCAAAGAATGTTGATGTTACTATGATCGCTCCTAAAGCACCTGGTCACACAGTAAGAAGTGAGTATCAGGCTGGAAAAGGAACACCTTGTCTTATTGCTGTAGAGCAGGATTATACAGGAAAAGCTCAGGATCTTGCACTGGCATATGGTCTTGGAATCGGCGGAGCAAGAGCTGGTCTTCTTGAAACTACATTCCGTGTAGAGACAGAGACAGACCTCTTCGGCGAGCAGGCTGTACTTTGCGGTGGTGTTTGCGCACTTATGCAGGCAGGTTTCGAAACACTTGTTGAAGCTGGTTATGATCCAAGAAATGCATACTTTGAATGTATTCATGAAATGAAACTGATCGTAGACCTGATCTATCAGTCAGGATTCGCAGGAATGAGATATTCTATCTCCAACACTGCTGAATATGGCGATTACATCACAGGACCTAAGATCATCACAGAAGATACAAAGAAAGCTATGAAGAAAATTCTTTCTGATATCCAGGATGGTACATTTGCAAAAGACTTCTTACTTGATATGTCTGATGCAGGTGCACAGGTTCACTTCAAAGCTATGAGAAAGAAAGCTTCCGAGCATCAGTCTGAAAAAGTTGGCGAAGAGATCCGTAAACTTTACAGCTGGAATGGTGAAGACAAACTCATCAACAACTAATCTGAATATGATTAAATTAAAATCCCTCGCCATTAAGCGGGGGATTTTTTTAACCAAATCAAGTAAGTCCCCTGCTTCAATTGCGAAGAGCAATAAGCAGTGGGTGGGGACTTGCTTGTATCAGAAGGGGTACAAGCCCCTTCTGATAAACTGCGAAGCAGTTATTTGGTTATGAGCAAGTAGCGAAAGCGGATTGCGAATATCCGATTGACTAAATTTTGTTATTAATGATATTCTTAAGTTTGTCAGAAGCATTTATTTGTCCTTTGATTCAATTGTAAATATTCATCGGCAATAGACTTAAGGTTATAATTCTATGATCTGTCCCTTTTCTACATCATATCTGCAGTATTTACCGTTTTTGGAAATAAATGGCTGATATGTATTTGTTTTATTATCTTTCAGGTATACAATTCCGGTAGCAATCATTTCAACTAATGAGAAGCGCTCGCTGAGACTGGAGATCCACTTATATGTTTTATTCTTTGAAGAACTTGTCATGACCATATTGTAAGTATGTCCGTCTTCGGATGCTTCAAGAGAAAAATATACTTTCTCGGCTTTGTCAGGGGCATCGAAAACCTGGCTTGTAATATAGGAAGAGAAATTAGTCTCTACGAATTTACGGAAAGATTTCATATCGTAAGTAATTTTAGACACTTCATCTGTAATCTTATCTCCACGTTCCAGTCGTGTTTTGATAATCTTCAATACTTCTACAGTCCAGTTGATAAATGAAATACTGCTGTAGTTCATGCTCTCCATTAATTCAGCAATCAGATTCTTTGAAAGAGTGTTAGAGCGCACCGCTTCGTCATATAGTTCTTTGTTCATAACATTTTCCCTCTTTTTCATTATATTTTGGCATTTCCGCATATTTTTATGTTATACTGATTATAAATCTGTTTGTAATAAAATGCAATAAAAATACGAAATTAAATGGAAAAATTGTGAATATTGCTACAATTTTAACAAGATAAGAGAAAATTTGACATAGACATCAAGTCAGGGAGAAAAGACCTTTTTACCTTAACATTATTATATGAGATAGGAGAAGAGTAATGGAAATTGAAGAAGAATTTATTTCGGGATTTTGTAGAACATGTAATGGGGCGCAGACGGTTTGCTGCGAGTATACTGTAGAAGGAGGCAAAAGAACATTAACATTTATGGACTGTGCACATGACAGATGTGTAAATCATGCTGCCTGTGAAATTTATAAACAGGCGCATGAGATGGAAAAGTAAAGAACTAATCAAATTAATCAAGAGTTGTGAAATTTGTTCCTGAGTCAAACATAAATGCAAAATATGCATCCTTAAATGCGGCGTAGCTGTTCCTGGAAATTGGGACAGAGGAAGAAAATGCAGTAGTAATCTGTGTTCTTGTGAACTGCCGGATGCGTGAAAGGTTTACAATATAACTGCGGTGACACTTAAAGAACCCCTTTTCAGGGGTAAAGATCCCTTCGCATTTCGAAAACTGTTCACGTAGTTTTTGGACTTTTCCGTCAGAGAGATATACCAGCACCCATTTATTCTGTGCTTCCAGATAATCTACATCATTGAGTGCTATTTTACAGAAACCGTTTGCGGTATGTGCAGTAAAAGTTTCGGCAGAGCTTTCAAAATTCTTCAGAAAATCATCCAGGACAGAGAAGAGCTTCCGGCTGTCTATTGGTTTAAGCAGGTAATTTAAAGCTTTTACTTCATAAGATTCCAAAGCGAAATCCCTCGATGAGGTTAGAAAGATAAGTGGAACAGTAATACCCTCACTTCTAAGCTCTCTGGCTGTATCCAGCCCATTTAGTAACGGCATGATAATATCCAGAATGATCAGATCCATAGAAGTATTTTTCAAAGCAAGAAGCAGATCGTCTCCATTGGAATATTGATACAAGGTAAAAGACAGATCGTGTCTGACCGCCCAGTGCGTCAGAAGAGAGCGTATTTCCTGAATGGAAGATAGTTCATCATCACAGATTGCTATTTTCATAAATTATAAGACCTTTCTATAAGATTATGTAAAACCATTTTATAGCAACTCCGGTATTTTTCCGGAATTGCTAAAATCTGTATACCAAAACATCAGATGATAATTCTCAGAACAAAGCAATGTTCAGAGACAGAAAAATGACATTGTCCATGTAACTGCTCAACGTAATAAATGATGCTTTTTACTCCGATTCCATGTCCATCTCTGTTGGAAACAGGAACACCATCGACAAACTCCGGAATTTTCTCTACAGGATTTTCGAGCTGGATCAGCAGATGTTCTTTTTTCTGAGAAACAATAAGTCTGGCCTGCTTTGAAACAATGTTCATCTGTTCCAGAGCATGCATGGCATTCTCCAGTGCGTTTGACAGGATCGTACAGACTGCAATGTCAGAACAGGGAAGTTCTTTTGATGTGGAAATATTACATTCAAGAGAGAAGCCCTTATCTGTGAAACGAGAATGATAAATAGAGATTACGGAATTTAACATTTCATTTCTGGAATAGTTGGAAATAATCGTATCATCGTATGCAGAGCTGATTTCTTTGATATATTCCTGTACTTTTTCTGAATGTCCATTTTGCAGTTGAGTCAGAATGATATTCAGATGATGGCGCATATCATGTCGAAGGATCGCAAGTTTCTGGCTGCTTATTTTTACCTGTTCGATTTCTTTTTGCATGGACTGAACCTGCATTTCACGAAGCGTGCTGTATTGTTTTAATTCCTGTTTGTTTTCATATTCCCGGAAGTAGATTATGAGAAATGCGAGATAAGCGTTACAGAAGGCAAATCCCATAAATTCAACTACTGCCTTATTTCCGGAATAAAGCAGACTGGAAAATTTGGTAGAGGCATAATCAAAAATATAATAAACAAAAGGCAGAAAACCTATGATGCAAAGTTCTCTTGGCTCTTTGGAAAAGAGTGTCCGGGTGGAGCGGAATACATATTTGTACAGAAGGATAAATGTGGCAAGTGTAGTCAGGATTCTTGCAGTATAATAACACCATTGGGCTTCTGTCATTTGTAGAGCGAATAATCCCATCCAGTTACTCACCTGACAGCATAGGTATGCGGAGAAAACGGAAACTGCGGAAGAGATTAAAGGATACTTGTAATAAAAAGTCAGGAATAAGATCAAAGGAAAATGTACGATCAAAGGATAAGACTGATTGGCAAGTGTTTCCCCGAATATCAGAAAATCAATAATATATAACGATCCCTGTCCGCAAAACAGCAGAAATAAAGCCAGGATATTTTTGCGTCTGGGTTTCACCCCAAGAAAAAAAGCGGAACAAAAAATCCCGAAAAGCATGATAGTTATATTGTGAATAGCAGATAAAACCTGCACCAGCATAACAGCACCTCCATTCATCTGTAACTCCGACGAAAATCAGGTGCATTGCCAATGCCTGACAGAAAATTCCCTATCAGCCGGAATATTATTATATGGAACATCATAATATATGTTCAGTATAAAAGATTCTCAAATCAAACACAACCCCATATCCCCTAATTTGCTTACCATTTATACCATATAGTTACCATTCGCGCCAAAAAGAAAAAATGATTTCCTGCCATGATATTATAAATTATCTTCTGGTTCCTGGATATATAGAAAAAAACTCCCTGAGATACTGCAAAAACAGTATTCCAGGGAGTTTTTCTATTTGTTTACATCAATATAACTGTATAACGTATATTTGGAGATGCCAAAGTAATTTGCAACTTTATCTCCGGATTTGGTGATAAGGAATGCACCTGCATCATTTAAGAATTGAATAGCAGTAACTTTATCTTCCTTATTCATTAGAGCTACAGGTTTACCGACAAGTGCAACAGACTCTTCAATCAGATGGTCAAGAAGATCATTAACGTTGTGAGTGATTTCTTTCGGCTTTTCTTCTTTGTCCTCAGGAGTGACAAGAGAATGAAGTGCGGACTCGATCATGGTAAGTTTGGTGATATCATAATTGATTCCGAAAACATAGTGAAGAGTGCCGTCATCGTCATGGATGTAGGAGGTGCTGCATTTAAGAATCTTGCCGTCGGAAGTTTTCATCAAATAACCGGTATGGTCTTCCGGGGCTTTTCCTTTCTCCTGATTACGGATCGCATCAAAAACCGCGCTGGATGGTCCGTCTCCGATATCTCTGTTTGTAACATGCCCGTTTACAATATACACGATAGAATGCTCTGGTTCTGAAGTCTTCAGGTCATGGATTACTACTTCACAGTCAGGCCCGAACTGAGATGCGATATCAGCGGCGATTTGTTTTAATACAGTAAGTCGTCCCATTTAATTCCCTCCTAAATGAAATGATTTTTTGTTACTGTTCATGTGTTGGATTGCCAAAAGCAGAGACAGAATGAACAGCAAGATGTACGAAAACTGCACGTTTTCTATATTTTAACATAAAAAAATAAAAATAAAAAGAGTGTTAAAAAAATAAATGTGAATACCTAAAAAAATTTGTGAATATTCTCTGAAATGATTGAAGTGTCATTTAAATGGTGGTATATTTTACACATAAATAGTTGCTGTTCATTATAGGCAGCAACAGTAATCCTTAAATACAAAAAAAGAAAGGGGTGGCAAAAAAGTGAAAACTTTATTGAAAAATGGTACGGTAGTATCGGGGGATATGTCTGTCAGGGAAGATGTTCTGATAGATGGAGAGAAAATCGTAAAGGTAGGACAGAATCTGGAGTCAGAGGATGCCCGGGTTGTTGATGTCAGTGGGAAATTACTCTTCCCGGGATTTATTGATGGACATACACATTTTGACCTGGAAGTGGCAGGTACAGTAACTGCGGATGATTTTGAGACAGGTACAAAAGCTGCGATTGCAGGCGGAACGACTCTGGTGATTGATTATGCATCTCAGGACAAAGGCGGACATACTCTTAAAGAAGGTCTTGAAAAATGGCATAAGAAAGCGGACGGAAAATGTTCCTGCGATTATTCGTTCCATATGTCTGTTGTAGAATGGAATGAAGAAACGGAGAAAGAAATTCAGGATATGATCAATGAAGGAATCACCAGCTTTAAGCTTTATATGACATATCCGGCGATGATCGTAGATGACGGTGATCTTTATAAAATTATTAAGAAATTAAATGAATACGGATGTTTTGCGGGAGTACACTGTGAAAATGCAGGAGCGATTGATGCGTTAATCGCGGAGGCGAAGAAAGAAGGGCGATTTGGACCTGAGAATCATCCCCTGGTACGTCCAGACATCATGGAAGCGGAGGCAGTTCACCGCCTTCTGGTGATTGCAGATGCAGCAGATGCACCGGTTATGGTGGTTCATTTGACGAACAGGAAAGCTTTTGAAGAGGTGATGCGTGCCAGAATGAATGGACAGAAGGTATATGCAGAAACCTGTCCGCAGTATTTGCTTCTGGATGACAGTGTATATTCCAAACCAGATTTTGAGGGTGCGAAGTATGTGTGCGCACCTCCAATCCGTAAGAAAACAGATCAGGACTGTCTCTGGAAAGCGCTGGCAAACGGTGATATCCAGACGGTTGCCACAGACCAGTGCAGTTTTACCATGGAGCAGAAAGCGCTAGGCAAAGATGATTTCACAAAGATTCCGGGAGGGCTTCCCGGAGTGCAGACAAGAGGAACTTTGCTCTATACATATGGCGTTCGTACCGGCAAAATTACACAGGAACAGATGTGCCGTCTGTTAAGTGAAAATGCGGCAAAGCTTTATGGCGTTTATCCGAAAAAAGGTGTGATACGTGAAGGCAGTGATGCAGATATTGTTGTATTTGACCCGGAGAAAGAAAACGTGATTTCTGCTAAGACACATCTTTATAATACAGATAACAATCCATATGAGGGATTTAAACTTCATGGGGATGTTGACAGCGTTTACTTAAGAGGCGCGCATGTGGTACAGAATGGAAAGGTGCTCGTGGAGAAAGCCGGTAAATATATTAAACGTGGTAAGAAGTTGCTGTGATGGAGTGGAAAGATATAGAATAATGAATTTGAACATATAAAATTGCGTTCTGGCAAGGCTGTATGTTGAAAGAATAAATAATTAAGAGGTGACCCAAAATGAGACATGAAGTAGACGCAATGGGAAAGCAGTGTCCAATCCCGGTAGTAATGACAAAGAAAGTAATTGACAAGGCAGTAATCGGTGATGAAATTGAGATTCTGGTTGATAATGAAACTGCAGTAAACAATCTGAGCAGACTTGCAAATAAAACAGGATGCACATTTGTGTCAGAGAAGTTGGAGGATAAGAAATACCAGGTAAAAATGGCTGTTCAGACAGAGCAGGCGGGTGGAGATGTAAATGAAGAAGAATTCGTATGCGAGACACCACATAAAAAAGTGACAGTAGCTGTAATCTCATCTAATGTTATGGGGAATGGTGATGATGAACTTGGTAAGATTCTGATCAAGGGATTTATCTATGCGCTTTCTCAGATGGATACACATCTGGATACAATTCTCTTCTATAATGGAGGAGCTAAACTTACGACAGAAGGTTCTGAGAGTATTGAAGATCTGAAAAAGATGGAAGAAGAGGGAGTAGAAATTCTGACTTGTGGTACCTGCCTGAAACATTACGGACTGATGGATAAGCTGATGGTTGGTAAGGTTACAGACATGTATACGATTGCTGAGCGTATGACAGGTGCAGACAAGGTGATTCGCCCATAACTCGCTCATAATTATAAATAAAGAATTCAGTCTGGTGCCTGAAAGACTCTCTGTAGTGATTAAATTCCTGTGATATAAAAAACCATCATGTGTATGTCTGTTTAAAACAGAAGCATACATATGATGGTTTTGTAAATCAATTATATTTTGCAGAATGCATTTTTAACCAAATCAAGGAAGTCCCCTGCTTCAATTGTGAATATCCTTTGACTATGACTATGACTAGGATGCGTTGGGCGTTCGTTATAATTCATACTGTTAAAGATCAACACTGATATGCTGTTCTTTAATATTATGACGTTTCGCATATCCGGTAAGGATTAAAGTCAGAGCGCCATCGCCTGTTACGTTACATGCAGTTCCGAAACTGTCCTGCAAAGCAAAGATAGTCAGCATCAGAGCAGTGCCGGAATCTCCGAATTTCAGAATGCCGGTAATGATTCCCAGAGACGCCATAACGGTTCCGCCAGGTACACCGGGAGCTCCGATGGCAAAAATACCAAGCAGAACACAGAAAAGAACAATAGTTCCCGGTGCAGGTACTGCGCCATAAAGGATTTTGGAAATCGTCATACAGAAGAAGACTTCTGTGAGAACAGATCCACAGAGATGAATGTTGGCAAATAACGGAATACCAAAATCAACCATATCTTTTCTTAAAGGTTTTGCTTTACGCGCACACTGGAGAGCAACTGCAAGTGTGGCAGCAGAGGACATGGTTCCTACGGCGGTAAGATATGCCGGTCCATAGTGCTTTACGACTTCCATAGGATTTTCTTTGGAGTAAATGCCTGCAAGTACATACAGAAGAGCCATCCAGATAAAATGCCCTATCAAAACAATTACGATTACCTTAAGAAAGACAGGAAGCTGTCTGGTAATAGTTCCTTCATATGCGAGAGAGCAGAAAGTCAGTCCGATAAAGTAAGGAAGAATCGGTATGATAATTCTGGCTACAATAGAAAGCACGATTTTCTGAAACTCATCCAGAAAGGATGAAACCAGGCTGGCTTTTGTCCAGGTAGCTGCAAGTCCAAGCATAACCGATAATACAAGTGCACTCATAACAGGCATGATCTGCGGAATAGAAAGTTCAAAGATCACGTCAGGCAGAGTCTTCAGGTGATCAGCAGTGGAACTGATGGATAAGTGTGGAATCAGCACATATCCGGACAGCGCAGAGAATAAAGCGGCTCCCAGTGAGGAAGCATAAGCAATACAGACTGCAACTCCTAACATTCTGGAAGCATTGTTTCCAAGTTTGGTGATGGATGGCGCGATAAATCCTATAATGATTAGTGGAACACAGAAATTGATCAGCTGACCAAAGATATATTTCAGCGTCACAACCATATTCAATATGGCAGTTGTGATGGCGGATTCATCTGAGATATTCAGCAGGAGTCCGATACAAATGCCGAGAGCCACGCCGACAAGTAATTTGAATGGCAGGCTGTGTAGAAATTTGCTTTTTTTCATGATATTTCCCCCTTTTCCGTCAATTATAATATATTTTTGAAAAAATCACAATGAAAAACAGGAAGAGGGGATTGAGACAGGAGAGACTATGTACAAGAAAATTTATCAGATATTGGAAGAAACAGGAAAAGTTAAAACAGCGATGTTTTTGAATGGCAGCCATAAAGGAGAGAAATGCCTGATAAAAGAAGGAAGCTGCGTAGCCTTTGACAGTAAGGCAGAAGATTTCTGGAAAGAATATGAGGCAGAGCTGGCTGCGTGTCAGGATACAAAAGTCGTTCATATCAAAGAGAATGATTTTTTTGTAGAAATTTATGTAAAAAATCCTCAGCTTATTATTCTTGGTGGAGGACATGTGTCTCAGCCTGTGGCAAAAATCGGAAAAATGCTGGGATTTCATGTGACAGTTATGGACGATAGAAAAGATTTTGTGACTCCGGAGAGATTTCCGGATGCAGACCGTCTGATAACGGGAAGTTATGACGAGATTCCCGATAAAATTCCGGAATATGAAAATGCTTACTATGTGATAGTAACAAGAGGCCATCTGGGAGACAGTGCCAGCGCAAGGCAGATTTTAAGACGTCCATATACCTATCTGGGCATGATCGGAAGCAGAAATAAAGTAAAACTGACTATGGAAAAACTGCTTGGAGAGGGCTTTAGCAAAGAACAGCTCAATACGATCCATGCACCGATCGGACTTCCAATCGGAGGGCACATGCCGGCAGAAATTGCGGTAAGTATCACTGCTGAGATCGTACAGGAAAAAAATAAATACAATGTTTCCTATATTGATGAAACAGTAGAAAAAGCTGTCCGGGAAAAGGAAAGCGGAGTTATGATCACGATCATTTCCAAGAGTGGCTCTTCACCAAGAGGAACAGGAAGTAAAATGTTCCTGGACAAAGAAGGCAGATTGCATGGAAGCATTGGCGGAGGAAATGTGGAATTTCAGGCTCTTAAATATGCACCGGAAGCGAAGCACGGAGAAATCAGAAAGTATAATCTGTCCAATCAGGGCGGTGCAAACCTGGGAATGATCTGCGGGGGAGAAGTGGAAGTCCTTTTTGAGGTATGTGAACAGTAACCAGTAACGTTTAACTTGCATATTGCGTGAGAATCGTGTATATTAATACTCAAAGGTTATTGCCCGCATGTGAGCGGACAAAGAAAACACGAAAGGATAGCAGTCGTGTTTGATAAAGGAGGATTCTACTTATGAAAAAATCACTTTGGCTGGTTCTGGTACTGGGACTTGCATTTGCCGTTCAGGGATGCGGATTTGACCCTACTATTGATTCCAGTGTTATGATCGTTAAAGTAACACCAACACCGGAGGTAACACCTACTCCTGAAGTAGCGGAAGCGACACCGACACCGGAGGCAACACCTACTCCTTCAGCAGAGCAGACAGCCAGTGGTGTGAAGGTAGAAGTAAAGACCGGTACATATTATGCATCTGCAGAACTGAACCTTCGTTCTGACGCAAGCGCGGATGCAGAATTGATTGCAAGCGTGGCATCCGGAACTCAGCTGAACAGTACAGGTGTATGTGAGAATGGCTGGATCCGTGTGGACTACAACGGACAGACATGCTATGCCAGCGGAGATTTTGTGACAACGACAGCTCCTGCAGCAGATGCGGCAGCCGCAACAGCAGATACAGGTGCAGCTGAAGATACATCTTACGATGATACTTCCTATGATGAAAGTGCAGAATACTAGGGAGTTTAATAACTATCCATGAATTAGAGATATTAGATTTATTGTGTGAATAAAAAAATAAATGCAGAAGCGGTGAGTGATAATAACTCGATAGCTTCTGCATTTTGTTTTAGTCAAATATAAGTAAGCTATTGCATCAATTACGAATATCCGCCTGATATTGAGACATACAACGCAAAGAGTATGGCTGAGAGACAGTCACTTGGTAACTTATATGTTCTTACTTACTGTGGATAAACAAGTCTGTCAGGTTTGATGTCATAGAGAACTTCATCCAGGAATTTCTTGGCCAGATATTTGGCCATTGGCAGATTCATATCCAGATAGTTTCCGCAGTCTTTGGCAGATGCTCCCGGGACGTCGCCCTCGAAATCACGGATAAACTCAAAAGTTTCGATCATAAGCGGAACGATATCCTTTGATTCATAATCTCCGGCTAAAAGAAGATAGTTTCCGGTACGGCATCCCATTGGTCCCCAGTAGATCATTTTAGGACCGAATTCCTTATGATTTCTGAGAAAAGTAGCTGCCAGATGCTCAATTGTGTGAAGCTCTGCAGTGTTCATGACCGGCTCTTCATTCGGAGAGGTCATACGGATATCAAACGTGGTGATCACACTGTTTCCAACCGGATCCTTGCGGGAAACATAGACACCCGGCTGAAGTTTGATATGGTCAATGGTAAAACTTGTAATTTTTTCCATTTCGGATTCCTCACTTTCAAATAAGAATAATTACTCGTGCTTTTAGCAGATGAATATATATGGTATCAGGACCCAAAATTCAAAAGCTTTATTGTATAGGTCTGAACAGCTTTTTTGACCCGGATATCATTATATATTACTGTATTTCAGGTATATTTTAACAGGCAAATGTCAGAAAGTAAACCAGACAATCTGAACATTTTGTGAAAAGAGTTGTTTTTTTTTCAGGATAGGTTATAATCAGATAAGATTGTGTTTTGAGGATGGTAATAAATGATATAAAAGCCTTGAAACGGAATAATTTTGGAGGTAGAGAATAATGAAGAGAAAATTACTGGCAGCACTTTGCGTTACAGCCATGTCAGCAAGTTTACTGGCAGGATGTGGCAGCGGCGATAAAACAGAGGAACCAACAAAGACAGAAGAAACAACAAAGGAAGAAACTTCCAATCAGACAGAAACTAAGACAGATTCCACTTCTTCTGACAGTGAAGATACAGTAAGTGAAGAAGAGGCAGAGAAGGCAGGATTTACTGACGGATCTGATGAAGAAGACAGCGAATCTTCGGATATAGATAACACTGATAGTGATACAGAAGATGGGAAAGACAGCAACACAGGTGTACTTCTGGATACTTCCAAAGAACTTACAGGAACTCATCATGCAGAAATCGAAGTAAAAGATTATGGCACGATTGATGTGGAACTGGATGCAGATACAGCGCCGATTACTGTAACAAATTTTGTGAAGCTTGCACAGGAAGGTTTCTATGACGGACTGACATTCCACCGCATCATGGATGGATTTATGATCCAGGGCGGCGATCCGAATGGAGATGGAACAGGCGGATCTGACGAGAACATTAAGGGTGAGTTCAGCAACAATGGAGTAGATAACGATATTTCTCATACAAGAGGAACTATTTCCATGGCGAGAGCAAGTGATCCGGACAGTGGAAGCTCACAGTTCTTTATCGTTCAGACAGACAGCACATTCCTGGACGGTGATTATGCAGGATTTGGACATGTAACAGAAGGAATGGACATTGTAGATAAGATCTGCGAGGACGCTAAACCAACAGACAACAACGGAACGATTCCGGCAGATGAACAGCCGGTGATTGAGACAATCAAGATCACAGACTAAACAGAATGAATTCTCAATTCTCTGGTCAGATAAGAAAAATCGGAGAAAGAACAGATTAAAAAAATACTTAGATTACAAAAGACACTGGAAAAGATTTTTACGATATTCTTTTCCGGTGTCTTTTTGTACTGTCAATTTTTTATGATAAGTACAGGGATCGGAGGATTATTTGGCCGGTTATAATATTCACTTTTTATTACCAGATATTTATGCGGATCCAATTCTTTCAGCCAGGAAAGAATTTGATTTCGTTCATCAAAGCCAGAATCACCGCCGCTGTAAATACAAAGAGAGATCATGCCTCCCTTTTTCAGCAGAGATAAAGCCTGTGTTAAAGCCTGAATACTGGTCTCGCCTCTGGTCGCGAGGGAATGATCGCCGCCCGGAAGATAGCCGAAATTGAAAACAATGCAGCTTATACTATCTGCCTCGGCATACTTAGACATATTTGCATGGGATTCCAAAAGAAGGGTGTAATTTTGAGGAGCATGCTCAGCGACCAGCTTTTCTCTGGTGGCAGCCAGTGCCTGTTTCTGGATATCGAAAGCCAGCACTTTCCCTGTCGTTTTGCATAATTGAGATAACAAAAGTGTATCGTTGCCATTTCCCATAGTGGCGTCTATACAGAAATCGCCCTCAGTTACCTGCTGTCTGATAAAATTAGCACACCACTGTGTAATCTGATAGTTTTTCATATGTACCTCCATGAAATGTAACAAATAAATTAATTGTTGGATGAAAGCAACTCTAATAATTGTTTTCGTTTTGTGCGGGTATCGCCTCCGATATGAAGTTTGGAATAAATCTGATTGATATATTGTTTCATACTGCCTTCAGAAAGAAAAAGTTTTTCTCCGATTTCACGATTACTTAAGCGCTGCTGCAACAACATGACGATTTCGTGTTCACGGTCCGTCAGCGAAGAGAGCACCATGGGACGTGGACCGGCATTGTGATGTCCGAGTAATGCGTTATAGCGTTGCTCGAAAGTGTAGTGCATTTTTATATCAGTGCAAAGAAAAAGCCGCTGTGCCAGGAAAACGCAGCATAAAGCCATGTTCTCCTGCCCGTTTCTTTCAATCTGTGAATAGGCTGTTTCCAGTGCAATGAGTGTATCAGAGAACTGTCCCTGCATCAAAGCTGCTTCAGCCCACATGATCTTTTCAGCTCCCTGCCCGTGTCCGTCTGTGATCGTATAATAGTGGGGCATACATTCATCCATTTCAGGTTTCGTACCGATCTGATGGAGCCGTCCGCTCAGACAGATGATCTCGGAGGCAGATAAAATTAGAAACACGATCATCGCTTAACAGATGAAAATCATCAATAAAAATATAGAAGGATTTTTTGACATTCAGTTCATGACAAAGATCATCTGCTGAAAGGCTGCCTCCGGCAGCGTCGGATGGGCAGGGATATTCGCGAAGAAAGCGAAAGCCCTCACGGGTAAATGCGTCCTGAACGCTTTTCCAGAATATAGCAAGATTGTCAGAGTAGACGTTAATACGGATGACACATAGTTCTTCTCTCTTTGTGCGTTCTGCAAGATACCAGTTTATGGCTGTTGTTTTACCGTATCCCATAGGGGCGATTACTGTTGTCAGTGTGCAGTGGGAAATTGGTTTCAGACTTTCGTGTAATCGTTCTGATATGTAAATAGTATTTAAATTCGGTTTTTGTTTCGGCATGATAAAAATTCCTTTCGTAAATTTTATTATAATTTACATGGAAAGATTAAACAAGCGCTTATCTAAATTCATTCTGGATTACCTGTGGCAAAAGTTACTGGGCACGGAGTGAACAGTAACCAGGAAAGATTGTTTTGCAAAGAAAACAAATCCTGTATTGCATTTTTGATAACAATTAGTCTATAATAAGGAGAATTGTGTTAGAAAACAGAAATAATTACTGAATGTAGGAAAACAACAGTCAGTAATGATCCGGAGAAAGAGGGAGAGAGAAAATGACACTGGAAGGAAAAACAGTATTATTAGGAGTGACGGGCAGCATTGCTGCATATAAGATTGCATATCTTGCAAGCACCTTAAAGAAACGCCGCGCAGATGTTCATGTACTTATGACAAAAAATGCGACGAACTTTATCAATCCGATCACTTTTGAGACTCTCACAGGCAATAAATGCCTGGTAGATACCTTTGACCGGAATTTCCAGTTCCAGGTAGAGCATGTATCTATCGCAAAGAAAGCAGATGTCGTAATGATCGCACCGGCAAGCGCCAATGTGATCGGCAAACTGGCTCATGGAATTGCAGATGATATGCTTACTACCACGATCATGGCATGCAAATGCAAGAAATTCATTTCCCCTGCCATGAATACAAATATGTTTGAGAATCCTGTAGTTCAGGATAACCTTAAGATTCTGGAGCATTATGGTTATGAAGTGATTGCTCCTGCAAGCGGTTATCTGGCGTGTGGTGACACAGGTGCGGGCAAGATGCCGGAGCCTGAGACATTACTTGCATATATTGAGAGAGAAGCCGCCTGTGAAAAAGATCTGAAAGGAAAGAAAATCCTTGTAACTGCAGGTCCTACGCAGGAATCAATCGATCCTGTGCGATATATTACGAATCATTCTTCCGGAAAAATGGGCTATGCTATTGCAAAAGCTGCGATGCTTCGCGGAGCAGATGTCACGCTTGTCAGCGGACGTACTGCAATCGAACCTCCGATGTTTGTAAAAGTAGTGCCTGTTGTGACTGCAAAGGATATGTATGAAGCAGTGACTTCTGTCAGCGATGAGCAGGATATCATCATCAAGGCGGCAGCAGTTGCAGATTACCGTCCGGCGAAAGTCAGTGACGAGAAGGTCAAGAAGAGTGACGGACAGATGTCCATAGAATTAGAGAGAACAGATGATATCCTGAAGTTTCTGGGAGAACACAAACGTGACGGACAGTTCCTTTGCGGTTTCTCTATGGAGACGCAGAATGTGATCGGTAATTCCAGAGCCAAGCTCACAAAGAAGAACCTGGATATGGTAGCTGCCAACAATGTAAAAGTAGAAGGCGCCGGATTTCAGGGAGATACGAATGTGCTGACTCTGATTACACAGGATGAGGAAGTATCACTCCCACTTATGAGTAAGGAGGACGCAGCCCTTAAAATCCTGGATAAAATTCTTACGCTGACCTCATTTTAGGCAGGAAGCAGTAAGAAAGCAGATGGTAGCAGTGATTTTCCGATTTTGCTTTTATGAGGCAAATGCAGGAGAGGATTTTGCCAGTCTGCAAAAAATAACTTTATATCAGAAAAGCAGAAATCCCGTCAGGGAAAATACCAATCTGCTTTCCATCACCGTATTGTATCCGGAAACGGAACGGTAACAAGGAGGAAAAAATGAAAACAAAGAAATTCACAACGACACAGCTCACTATGGTTGGCTTAATGGCAGCAGTACTTCTGCTGATGGCCTACACACCACTGGGATACTTAAACATCGGACCACTGGCGATTTCGTTTAACGTGATCCCTGTTGCAATCAGTGCAGTCGTGCTCGGACCGACAGGCGGAGCAATCGCAGGTGCGATCTTCGGACTGACAAGTTTTGGACAGTGTATCGGACTTGGCGGTACAAGTGCAATGGGAGCTATGTTATTTAGCATCAATCCGGTTCTGGCATTTATCCAGAGATTTGTGCCACGTCTTCTTGACGGAATTTGCCTTGGCTATATTTACAAGGCTATGCGTAAGAAGACAAATGTATATGTATCATGCGCAGTGACTGGATTCTTTTCCGCATTCCTCAATACCTTATTCTTTATGACTGCTCTGGTAGGTCTGTTTGGAAATACAGAGTATGTACAGGGACTGATGGGTGGAAGAAATATCATCATCGGATGTTGTATGATGGTTGGAATCAATGCAGTATGTGAAATGGTGTCCTCAACAGTGATCACAGGAGCTGTAGGAGCTGCCCTTTCAAAAGCACACCTGATTCCGGCGCAGAAAGCAGCAGACAGTGAAAACGGAAAAGTAGCATTAGAAAGATAATTGGAGATAAATAAGTATGATTTTAGCAATTGACATCGGAAATACAAATATTGTAGTTGGATGCATTGATGATAAAAAGACATATTTTATAGAGCGACTTTCAACCAATCGTACGAAGACAGAACTGGAATATGCGGTAGATCTTAAGAATGTTCTTGATATTTATCATATCAGGAAAACAGATATTGAAGGCTGCATCATTTCTTCGGTAGTGCCACAGATTACAAATATTGCGAAGTTGGCTGCGGAGAAGATACTTAAGAAAGATGCGATCGTTCTTGGACCTGGTGTAAAGACAGGATTGAATATCATGATGGATAATCCGGGACAGCTTGGTGCAGACCAGGTGGCAGATGCAGTGGCAGGAATTGCTAATTACCCGGTGCCTTTGATCCTCATTGATATGGGAACTGCAACTACAGCTTCCGTTGTTAATAGCAGAAAGCAGTATGTAGGTGGAATGATCCTTCCTGGAGTGGGAGTTTCACTGGATGCCCTTACCGCAAGAGCTTCTCAGCTCAGCGGAATCAGCATTGATGCCCCGCGACATGTAATCGGAAAAAATACGATCGAATGTATGAAGAGTGGAGTTCTCTACAGCAATGCAGCCGCTCTTGACGGAATCATTGACAGAATCGAAGAAGAACTTGGCGAGAAAACCACAGTAGTAGCAACAGGTGGTCTGGCAAAGAAAATCATTCCTCACTGTAAGAGAAAAATCATTCTGGATGAAGAACTTCTGCTGAAAGGACTTCTGATCATTTACGAAAAAAATAAATAATTCTCCGGGAATATAAAAATAGTTCATCAGATAATTAATGCTGATGAACTATTTTTTTGCCCACAGAATGGTTTTAGTTTGACCAAAAGGCAGAAACGAAATCAGCCGGAACAGGTGCTGTGAAAAGCATCGCTTTTTTAGTGACTGGATGAGTAAATTCCAGCTGATAGGAATGAAGCGGCTGCCGTTTTATCCAACGATAATCCGGATTATACAAAAAATCTCCAGGAAGCGGATGACCGATATATTTCATATGCACCCGGATCTGATGCGTGCGCCCTGTCTCCAGATGAAGTTCTGCAAGAGAATAGTCTTTGCCAACTGCCAGACGTTCATAATGCGTAACAGCAGATTCTCCATTCTGAAAATTTACTTCACGTGTGATAACCGATCCATCCATTCGTGCAATAGGGGCATCGACATTGCCTGATTCTGGAAGCACTCCGTCTACGAGCGCCAGATACGTTCTGCAGATCTGACGATTTCTCATCTGCACAGACAGAATAGCGGCACTCAGAGGATTCTTTGCAAGAATCAAAGCACCGGTTGTATCACGGTCAAGCCGATTAATACATCGGTAAACAAAATCTTCTCCTTTTTCATAAAAATACCAGGCAATCCCATTAGCCAACGTATTTTCATAATTTCCGGCAGAAGGATGTACCGGCATATCAGCAGGTTTATTTATCACAAGAATATCTTCATCTTCATAAAGAATCTTTAATTCCATCTTCGTCCGGATAATATTCTCTCCTGATTCCGTCTCAGGCACAGTGATTACCAGATGATCCTGCGGCTTCAACACAGACCGCCCGAAACCACGTTCGCCGTTTAGGATGATCGTATCAGAAGCATTCTTCATAGAACTTAATATATGCCGGGAAAATCCCTCTCTTTTAAGAAAGTCCAGAATCGTAACCGGACTTGTATTTTCAGAAATAATATATTCAATAACTCTTTGCATGACTGGTGTATTTTATTTACCTTTCTGAATCTATAACTTATATGTGGCTCTAATGTATCAGATTTTACAGCCCATAACAAGAAAAACAACAGAATTTTATACAAAAATATGAGAAAAAACACAGCCCACTCTCTTGCATCACAAAAAATTAAGCGTATAATCAGAAAAAGAAACTAGAGCGTGTTTGAAAAATCATTCCCGCAATCTGCACGCACATCTTGCAGAAAGCCTTTTTCAAATACACTCTAAAATGGGTGGGGAAAGATGAAAGAAAATACAAAAGAACAGCAACACATTTTTACGAATCAAATGCTTCGAAGTCTGCTGATACCAGTCATCTTTGAACAGGTGTTAAACTCCTTAATGGGAACCGTTGACACCATGATGGTCAGCAATGTAGGATCCGCAGCAATATCCGCCGTATCATTGGTAGATTCCATCAATGTACTGGTAATCCAGGCATTCTCAGCACTGGCAGCAGGCGGAGCAATCATCTGTTCACAATATATAGGACAGAAAAATCACGAAATGGCAAACAAATCCGCCAGACAGGTACTATTCATCATCACAGCCATATCTGTAGCGGTAACTACACTATGCCTGATATTCCGAATACCTCTTTTACAATTCATATTCGGAAAAGTAGAAGCAGACGTTATGACAGCATCCAGAACATACTTCTTCTATACAGCGCTATCCTTCCCGTTTATTGCGCTCTATGATGCCGGTGCCTCTATATTCCGTTCACAGGGAAACACCAGAGGCCCGATGACTGTCTCCGTCATATCAAACGTAATCAACATCGGTGGAAACGCAGTCCTGATCTGGGTATTCCATATGGGCGTAGCCGGTGCCGCCATTGCAACCTTAGCCTCCAGAATCTTCTGCGCAGTAGTTGTACTCTGGCAGCTCAGACTTGACAGACAGCCAATCGTAGTAAAAAACTATTACCAGATCCGTCCCGACGGAAAAATGATCGGCAGAATCCTCTCACTGGGAATCCCATCCGGTGTAGAAAACAGCATGTTCCAGCTCGGAAAACTGTCAATCCAATCCTCCGTATCCACTCTGGGAACCATAGCCATCGCAGCCCAGGCAATGACAAACATCCTCGAAAACCTAAACGGAATCGCCGCCATCGGCGTAGGAATCGGTCTGATGACCGTAGTAGGTCAATGCCTTGGAGCTGGCAGAAAAGACGAAGCCATTTACTACATAAAAAAACTCAGTATCATTGCGGAAATCATCATCATCGCAAGCTGCCTCCTGGTATTCGCCCTGACCATTCCGATAACAAAACTAGGTGGAATGGAACCCCAAAGCGCTCAGATGTGCTTCCACATGGTAACCTGGATCACCATCGTCAAACCAATCGTATGGGTAATGGCCTTCGTCCCTGCCTACGGCCTCAGAGCCGCCGGTGACGTAAAATTCTCCATGCTCACCTCCTGCATCACCATGTGGGCCTTCCGATTTTGCCTCTGCGTATATCTCATCCGCTTCAGAGGCTTCGGCCCAATGGCCGTATGGATTGGAATGTTCACCGACTGGACTGTCCGCGGAATCGTATTCTCCCTCCGCTTCCACAGCCGCAAATGGCTAAACCACAAAGTAGTATAAACTACCTGCTGGCCGTAAGGAATATTACCCATAAAATAAATACATTACAATAGACGATTTGCTCATTTCCAATCACCAGCTCAGAAAAAGTTCTTGTGTGGGGTGCATTTGCAGGAGTCTTAGATATTCTTAGCTCTCAAAAATCTGCGTTATGAGAAGAAAAGTCGTCTGTCTGAGCGCCAGCGAGTAATCCAGACTTTTCTTCTCATGCCTTTAGCAGATTTCTGAGAGCTTAGAATATCTTAGTCTCCGAAACCGCACCCCACACAAGAACTTTTTCTGAGCGTCCCTTAATGGGTATCCTTTAATCCTTTAATGCCCGTCAAATACATTGACTTTTCCCCCTCAAAATTATATAATGATTGTCGAAAAATAACCCCAGAAAAGCACCACAGGAAGTCAGGTGAAATCCCTGCGCAAGTCCGTTACTGTAACAGCCAGATACTGTCTGCTTTTTCAGTTGAAATACAATCTGCGGCAACCAGAGAATATTTTCTAGGAACTTTCAGGAGGGATTTTGTTGCACACAAAAATCCCTCCTTTTATGTAACTATAATAAATCAGCAAAATAATGCAGTATTTTATTGAACTGTTATATCTCATACGCCGGCAGCAAAAGACAAAGGAGCACCCATGAAAAACGGACTGGAAGACTACTACGTAATCCGCGGAAACAAAAAAATGAGATTCGGCTACACAACAGGTTCCTGCGCAGCAGCAGCCTGCAAAGGCGCCACAGAAATACTCCTTGGAGGCAAATTACAGGAAACCGTTACACTGATGACTCCCAAAGGAATTCTGCTCACACTGGAACTGAAAGACATTCAGATAGAAACAGATAAAGTAACCTGCGCAATCCGGAAAGATGCCGGAGATGACCCAGACACCACAAACGGAATACTGGTCTATGCGACCGTAGAGAAAACAAAAGAGCAGGGAATTACTCTTGACGGCGGAATTGGTGTCGGAAGAGTAACAAAAGCCGGACTTTCCCAGAAAATCGGAGAAGCCGCAATCAATCCGGTACCAAAATCCATGATCCTCCGGGCAGCCACAGAAATAGCAGAAAAATATGACTACGAGGGTGGCCTAAAGATTATCATTGCTGTTCCGGAAGGTGTGGAAATCGGAAAGAAAACGTTCAATCCCAGACTGGGAATCGTCGGAGGAATCTCAATTCTTGGAACATCCGGTATCGTAGAGCCTATGAGCGAGGCAGCCCTTGTCCAGAGCATCCGGGTGGAAATGAAACAGCACTTTTCCCAGGGAGAAGAATATCTTCTGGTAACACCGGGAAATTACGGTGCAGATTATCTGAGAGAACACATGGATCTCCCATATGAGAAGAATATCAAGTGTAGCAACTATGTAGGAGAAACGATAGATATGGCAATTGACATGGGCGTGAAAGGAATCCTTTTCATTGCGCATATCGGGAAATTTGTAAAAGTAGCAGCCGGAATCATGAATACACATTCACACAGCGCAGATGCAAGAATGGAAGTTCTGGCGTCTAATGCAATCCGCGCAGGAGCACCACTGGAATGTGCAAAAGAGATTCTGAACGCATCTACCACAGATGAGGCACTGGATATTTTGAACAGATACCAGATGACACAGGGAACGATGAAAGAGGTTCTGGACAGAATCCAGTTTTATCTGAATCACAGATCCTATGAACAGATTCTGCTGGGAGCAGTAGTTTTTTCTAACACCTGCGGATATCTGGGGCAGACGGCAGATGCTGCCAAACTGATTGAACAGATTAATATACAGAATGAGAAAATCAAAGATAAATAGATAATCAATCAGGTAAGCAAAAAATATGGAGAAATAGATAATCATAGCTGTTTAACTAAGTTATGATTTATAATTATAAAAATGACAGTTATTGTCTGATACATAATATAGAACAAAAACGATAGATAAAAGGAGGATATAAAACATGGTACATTTCGTAGGAGCAGGCCCGGGAGCACCGGATTTAATTACAGTAAGAGGAAAACAGTATCTGGAAGAAGCAGATGTGGTGATCTATGCAGGATCACTGGTAAATCCACAGCTTCTTGAATATACAAAGGACATCTGCACGATCCATAACAGTGCCAAGATGACACTGGAAGAGGTCATTCATGTAATTGAGAAAGCAGAAGCAGAAGGAAAGATAACCGTCCGTCTCCACACAGGCGACCCTTGTATTTACGGCGCGATCCGTGAGCAGATGGATATTCTGGATGAGAAGAATATCGCGTATGATTACTGCCCGGGTGTCAGTGCATTCTGTGGTGCGGCAAGCGCCCTGAATCTGGAATATACACTTCCGGATATTTCCCAGAGCGTAATCATCACCCGTATGGAAGGCAGAACTCCGGTTCCGTCCAAAGAGAGCATTCAATCATTCGCAGCACATCAGGCAACAATGGTTGTATTCTTAAGTACAGGAATGCTGGAAGAACTGAGCAGACGTCTGATTGAAGGCGGTTATACAGCAGATACACCGGCAGCTATCGTATACAAAGCCACCTGGCCGGATCAGAAGACTTTTGTCTGCACAGTAGGAACGCTGGCAAAAACAGCAGCAGATAACAATATCACAAAAACCGCATTGATGATCATTGGTGACAGTGTGGCAGCAGCACATTACGATCGTTCCAAACTGTACGATCCGGAATTTACGACAGAGTTCCGCGAGGCTACAAAATAAGAAAAGAACCTTCGATAGGAGGATAAAATGAAGATTGCAATGATCTGTTTCAGTCTGACCGGACAGGAAACAGGTGAGAAATTATGCAGGGGACTGAAATCTGCTGGCATAACGGCAACCCTTGACAAAAAAAGTAAATACCTGCCGGACTCCATACAGATCAGTACTTCTGCATGGGCAGGGGAGAAATTTCCTGATTCAGATGCGTTGATTTTCATTGGCGCAAGTGGAATTGCAGTTCGCAGTATTGCTCCTTATGTAGTGTCAAAGAAATCAGATCCGGCGGTGCTTGTGGTGGATGAATGCGGGAAGTTCGTGATTTCACTGCTGTCAGGGCATTTGGGCGGTGCTAATGAACTGGCGCTGAAAACGGCAGAAATATTAAACGCAGTACCGGTGGTAACGACCGCCACGGACCTGCATCATCGCTTTGCGGTAGATGTCTTTGCAAAGAAAAATGATTGTAACATTTTCAATATGAAAGCGGCAAAAGAAGTTTCAGCAGCGCTTCTGGCAGGAAAAAAAGTGGGATTTTACAGTGAATTTCCTGTAGATGGCAGACTGCCGGAAGGACTGATTATGTGTGACGAACGGGGAATCCCGGTTAGAAATATGGAAGGCATGCAGTCAGATACTACGGAATCACCAGAAAGCAAAAAAATGATATCTGAAAATGCAGAATCAATTGTCGGAAAGTTGGATGATTCAGGGATAGACTGTGGAGCCGCTGTCACAGTACATACATCCTGCCAGCCTTTTGCATCTACGACACAGATCGTTCCCGGGAATCTGACACTGGGAATGGGATGCCGTAAGGGCAAAGATGCCGAAGGAATCGCAGAGACGGCACAGAAAGTGCTCGATACAGGCGAATTTTTTAAAGAAGCATTTGAACAGATCGCCAGCATTGACCTGAAGAAAGAAGAACAGGGAATCAAAACGTTGTCAAAAGACTGGCAGATTCCTTTTGTCACTTATACAGAAGATGAATTAAAACAGGTGCCGGGAGAATTTACGCCCTCACCGTTTGTAAAGAAAATCACAGGTGTAGATAATGTCTGTGAGAGAAGTGCAGTTTTTGCCAGCGGTAATGGCAGACTGATTCAGAAGAAAAAAGGAGAAAACGGTGTGACCACAGCAGTGGCAGCCAGAGAATGGAGGATACATTTTGAGTAAAATATATGTAATCGGAATCGGACCGGGAGCTTATGACCAGATGACAGGAAAGGCAATCCGCGCAATGAATGAAAGTGATGCGATCATCGGATACACTGTATATGTTGATCTGGTAAAGGAATACTTCCCTGGAAAAGAATTTATGACTACACCAATGAAGAAAGAGGTTGACCGTTGTGTTCTTGCTTTTGAAGAAGCGAAGAAAGGCAAGACGGTTTCTATGATCTGCAGCGGTGATGCCGGAGTTTATGGTATGGCAGGACTGATGTATGAGGTCGGCGTTAATTATCCGGAAACAGAACTGGAGATCATTCCGGGTGTGACAGCAGCTACAGGCGGAGCGGCAGTTCTTGGTGCACCTCTGATCCATGATTTCTGTCTTATCAGCTTAAGCGACCTTCTTACTCCATGGGAAAAGATCGAAGCAAGACTTCTGGCTGCAGCTCAGGCAGATTTTGTCGTATGTCTTTATAATCCATCCAGTAAGAAACGCCATGATTATCTGCAGAAAGCATGCGACCTGATGATGAAATATAAGTCACCGGATACGATCTGTGGAACTGTTTCTAATATCGCAAGAGAAGGCGAAACAGCCAATGTAATGACATTAAAAGAACTGAGAGATACACAGGTAGATATGTTTACAACTGTATTTATCGGAAATTCGCAGACAAAGGAAATCAACCATAAGATGGTTACACCAAGGGGATATAAGAATGTATAAAGTCCTTGTTTTTGCAGGAACAACAGAAGGATATGAGGTCTGCCGTTTTCTGGCAGCACATCAGGTACAGACGATGGGATTTGTCGCGACAGAATACGGCAGCAAATCTCTTATGGAAAATGAATATCTCACTGTGCAGACAGGAAGACTGGATGAAACTGCCATGGAGCAGATTTTTGCCAGAGAGGAGCCGGAGATGGTGCTGGATGCGACGCACCCTTATGCAGCTGAGGTTACCATAAATATCCGGACAGCCTGTGAGAAAACACAGACACTTTACTATAGAGTTCTGCGGGAAATGGGCGGACATGAAGAGAAAGCTGTCTATGTGGAGAGTGTGCAGGCGGCAGCTGAGTACCTGGACCGGACACAGGGAAATGTATTGCTGACAACAGGAAGTAAGGAACTGGCTGGTTTTACGGGAATGAAAGATTATAAGGAACGTCTCTATGCCAGAGCCCTTTCCCTGCCGAACGTCATGCAGGCATGTGCCGGACTGGGCTTTGAGGGAAAACATCTGATCGGAATGCAGGGACCTTTTTCCAGAGAATTAAATGCAGCGATGTTAAGACAGTACCATTGTAAATATCTGGTGACAAAGGATACCGGAAAAGCGGGCGGTTTTCAGGATAAGATAGATGCGGCGCTGGAATGTGACGCGATTCCTGTGATCATCGGGCGCCCGTTGAAAGAAGATGGAATGTCTGTAAAAGAATGCAAGAGATTCCTTATGGAACATTTCAGCCTGACGCATCAGCCGCATATTACGCTTCTTGGAATTGGCATGGGAAGTTCTCAGACGTTGACAGTACAGGGAAAGAACAGTCTGGATCAGGCAGATCTTCTGATCGGAGCGAAAAGAATGGTGGATTCTGTGAAGCGTCCGGGACAGGACGTATTCGTGGAGTACAGAAGCCAGGAGATTAAAGACTATATCGGGAAACACCCTGAGTATGATAACATTGTGATTGTTCTTTCCGGGGATGTAGGATTCTACAGTGGAGCAAAAAAACTGCTGGATGTTATGGCAGAATCAAAGATAGAAGTTCAGTGTGGAATTTCTTCTGTAGTATATTTTATGTCAAAGATTGGCTTATCCTGGGATGATGCGAAGATTGTCAGTGCTCATGGAAGAGGCTGTAATCTCATATCGCATATCCGCCATGAGAAAAAGGTATTTGCGATTCTTGGAACTTCAGACGGAGTGGCGGTTCTTGCCAGAAAGCTGACAGGATATGACATGGGAGATGTTCTTCTTTATGTGGGAGAAAATCTTTCTTATGATAATGAGAAGATTTTTGTAAAACCGGCCAGTGAACTGACAGAGTATGTGGGTGATCCGCTCTCAGTGGTCTGTGCGGTCAACGAGAATGCGATAACACGACCGGAGACTCATGGAATAAAAGATGAAGAATTTATCAGGGGCAAAGCGCCTATGACGAAGGAGGAAGTGCGTACTGTATCACTTTCAAAGCTTTGTCTGGCACAGGATTCCATCTGCTATGATGTCGGAGCGGGAACAGGTTCTTTATCTATAGAGATGGCACTTCGCGCTCATCAGGGTAAAGTCTGGGCGATAGAGAAGAAAGAGGATGCAGTGGAACTGATTCGTCTGAACAAGGCGAAATTTGCAGCGGATAATCTGGAGATCGTCGAAGGACTTGCACCGGAGGCACTGACAGAACTTCCGGTACCTACACATGCGTTTATTGGAGGCTCCTCCGGAAATCTGAAGGAAATCGTGAAGCTTCTGATCGAAAAGAACCCTCAGGTTCGTATTGTGATCAACTGCATTACTCTGGAGACAGTGTCTGAAGCACTTGAGACAGCGAAAGAATTTGGATTTGAGGAGAATGAGATTGTCCAGCTTGGTGCGGCACGTTCAAAGGCGATTGGACGTTACCATATGATGATGGGCGAAAATCCAATTTATATTATTACATTGCAGAAGAAATAGAGGAGAAACAGGATGAAAATTCCAAGAATACTTCTGGCAGCAGGAGCCAGTGGCAGTGGAAAGACACTGATTACCTGCGGACTTTTGCAGGCGCTGGTAAACAGAAAAATGAAGGTGGCATCTTTTAAGTGTGGACCGGACTACATAGATCCTATGTTTCATTCCAGAGTCATCGGAACGAAATCAAGAAATCTTGATACTTTTTTTACAGATTCTGATGTTACCAGATATCTTCTTGGGAGAAATGCTGCGGACTGCGATATCGCAGTGATGGAAGGTGTCATGGGATTTTATGATGGAGTGGGAGGTATTTCCACGAAAGCAAGTGCCTATGATCTGGCAGATACGACAGATACACCTGTGATTCTTATTGTGAACAGCAGGGGAATGAGTATTTCTCTGGCTGCTTATATTAAAGGCTTTATGGAATATAAAGAGAACAGCCATATCAAAGGTGTGATTTTTAATCAGATGTCTCCGATGCTTTACCCAAGGATGAAGAAGTTGGCAGAAGAACAGTTGGGTGTAGAAGTTCTTGGCTATGTACCGAAAGTAGAGGACTGCGTGATTGAGAGCCGTCATCTGGGATTGGTACTTCCGGAAGAGATCAAAGATTTGAAAGGTCGTCTGAAGAAACTGGCAGGCGTGCTGGAAGAGACATTGGAAATAGACAGAATCCTTGCACTTGCAGAAAAAGCACCGGATCTGAATGTGCCGGAATCTCTGGATCAGAAAAATTCTGCCTTTGATTTTCATTTGCCACAGAAACTGAAGATTGGAGTAGCCAGGGATGAAGCATTCTGTTTCTTCTATGAAGATAACTTTCGGCTATTGCAGGAAATGGGAGCAGAGCTGGTTTATTTTTCACCGGTTCATGATGCACATCTGCCGTCAGATTTAGATGGGCTGCTGCTTTATGGAGGCTATCCGGAATTAAACGGAGAGGCATTGGAACAAAATGAATCCATGAAAGAGGAGATTGTTCGGGCGATTAAACAAGGGATGCCTTGTATGGCAGAGTGTGGCGGCTTTATGTATCTTCATGAACAGATGGAGGATATGGAAGGAATCATCCGTAAAACCTGTGGAGTGATTTCCGGAAAGTGTTACAGAACTCCGAAACTGACGAGGTTTGGGTATATCACACTGAATGCCAGACAACCGGTATTTGGACAGGCGGCAGAAGAAATAGGGGAGATTCCGGCTCATGAGTTTCACTATTTTGATTCTGAGAACTGTGGTACAGATTTTCATGCGTCAAAACCTCTCAGCAAACGAGGCTGGGACTGTATACACAGCGAGGAAAATCTTCTGGCAGGATATCCGCATCTGTACTATTATGGCAATCCGAACATTCCCAGAGCGTTTCTGTTAAAGTGTCTGGAATATCATACAGCACAACATTATGTCTGATTGAGATAAAGTATGTAACAAGGAGTCTTATTTATTATGTTATATTACAGTATATATGCCCTGGCCGCAGGTTTTATCCTTGATCTTATCATAGGAGATCCAAGATGGCTGTATCATCCGGTGTGCGTGATTGGAAATCTTATAGCGCTTCTGGAAAAGATACTTCGGAAAATTTTTCCGAAAACGGATAAGGGAGAACTTGTGGCAGGTACCGTAGAAGTAATCCTGGTCTGTCTGTTCAGTGGCGGAATCCCGTTTCTGATTTTACATTTTCTTTATGGAATTTCTGCCTGGGCAGGACTGGCACTGGAAACATTCTGGTGCTATCAGCTTCTGGCAACGAAATCTCTGAAAACAGAGAGCATGAAAGTATATGACAGACTGAAAAACGGAACTCTGGATGAGGCACGCTATGCAGTATCTATGATTGTCGGCAGAGATACACAGTCTCTCACAGAAGAGGGAGTGACAAAGGCGGCAGTGGAAACTGTGGCAGAGAATTCTTCTGATGGAATTATAGCTCCGATGTTTTATATGGCAATCGGCGGAGTCTGGCTGATGTTTTTATATAAAGGAATCAACACGATGGATTCCATGCTGGGATACAAAAACGACAAGTACCTTTATTTCGGCCGTTGTGCTGCAAAACTGGATGATGTGGCAAACTATATTCCGGCAAGAATCTCAGGATGGCTTATGGTAGTTGCGTCAGCGTTTGTAAAAATGGATGTGAAAAATGCGGCAAAGATTTACCGTCGTGACAGAAGAAATCACGCAAGTCCGAATTCTGCACAGACAGAAGCTGCGATGGCAGGAGCACTGGATGTACAGCTTGCCGGAAATGCATATTATTTTGGAAAACTTTATGAGAAACCGACGATCGGAGATGCAATCCGGCCGATAGAAGTAGAAGATATCAGACGGTCCAATCATCTGCTTTATGCTACTGCGATTTTGGGTGTAATAGTATTTATGCTGATTAGTGTGGCAGTCAGAACGTGGCTGTTTTAACCGAATAAACTGCGAAGCAGTTATTCGATGTAGAGCCACGTAGCGGAAGCGGATGATTTTATCCGTTTGACTGCGATACAGACATACATTATGAGACGGGAGAGAACAGATGACAAAACACATACATGGCGGTGATGTATATAAATATGATCATTGCCTGGATTTTTCAGCAAACTGTAATCCTCTTGGGACACCGCAGAGTGTGAAAAAGGCAATCATAGACAGCGTGGATGGTCTCAGTGATTATCCAAGGGTAGGCTGCGGACCATTAAAAGAAGCAATCGCAGTTTATGAGCAGACGCAAAAAGAGTATCTGATCTGCGGCAATGGAGCCGCAGACCTTATTTTTTCTCTCTGCAGAGCAAAAAATCCGAAAAAAGCACTTCTTCTGGCACCGACCTTTGCAGAATATGAGCAGGCACTGGTGAGCGTGGGATGTGAGATCACAAGATATTATCTGGAAGAAACGGCAGATTTTTGTGTAGAGGAAAATTATCTGCAGCTTCTTAAAACAGAAAAACCAGATATTATTTTTCTGTGTAATCCAAATAATCCTACAGGAATCACAATGCCGCAGGAATTACCGGAGAAGATTCTTGCAAGTTGTTCAGAACTTGGTATCTTTATGGTCGTGGACGAATGCTTCCTGGATTTTGTAAAAGATCCGGACAGACATACATTAAAGGGAAAACTTGCAGAGCACCCGAATCTTTTTTTGCTTAAGGCATTTACCAAACGTTATGCGATTCCGGGTGTGCGCCTTGGATATGGATTCTGTTCTGACAGAAAAGTTCTGGAACGGATGGAGGCAGTGACACAGCCCTGGAATGTATCTACCATGGCACAGCAGGCAGGACTGGCGGCGCTAAAAGAAACGGAATACGTAGAAAAAGGAAGACAGATCATTTTTCAGGAATCTGCGTGGCTGAAGGAAGAAATGACAAAGCTTGGCCTGAAAGTATATCCGTCAGAGGCAAATTATATATTCTTTCGTGGACCGGAAGATTTATTTGAGAAATGTGTGCCAAAAGGAATTCTGATTCGTGACTGCAGCAACTATCCGGGGCTACAGAAAGGATATTACCGCGTGGCAGTGAAACTTCATGAACAGAATGAAAAGCTGGTGCGGGTGTTGACAGAACTAGTGGGATAAACCATTATAATCGGTGGTATTAAGTCGGAATCAAAAGATTTTTTATCCCTGACATTATTTATAGATAATTATGAAAATATAGAAAATAAGAAATACAGCAAAAGAAAAGAGGGGACAAAGAAATGGCAAAAGCGATTATGGTGCAGGGGACAATGTCCAATGCAGGAAAAAGCTTACTGGCAGCCGGTCTGTGCAGGATCTTTAAGCAGGACGGATACAGGGTAGCACCTTTTAAATCACAGAATATGGCTCTGAATTCCTTTATTACAGAAGAGGGGCTGGAAATGGGAAGAGCACAGGTTATGCAGGCGGAAGCCGCAGGAATCAAGCCTTCAGTGTTGATGAATCCGATTCTGTTAAAACCTACCAATGACGTTGGTTCTCAGGTGATCGTAAATGGAGAAGTCCTTGGAACCATGAGCGCCAGAGACTATTTCAAATATAAGAAAAAACTGGTGCCGGATATCATGAAAGCATATAATGAGCTGGCAGCAGAGAACGATATTATCGTGATCGAAGGGGCAGGAAGCCCTGCAGAGATCAATCTGAAAACAGAAGATATCGTAAACATGGGAATGGCAAAGATGGCGAAAGCTCCGGTACTTCTGGTCGGAGATATCGACAGAGGCGGTGTTTTTGCCCAGCTGATCGGTACAGTGGAGCTTCTGGAAGAGGATGAGCGCCAGATGGTTAAAGGACTGATCATCAACAAATTCCGCGGAGACAAGACAATCCTTGATCCGGGCGTACAAATGCTGGAGGAGAGAAGTCATATTCCGGTAGTTGGTGTGGCGCCTTATCTCAATATTCAGGTGGAGGATGAGGACAGTCTGACGGAGCGATTTGACAGAAAAACGGAAGTGGATCTGATTGATATTGCAGTTATCCGGGTGCCGAGAATTTCTAATTTCACAGATTTTAACCCATTTGAAAGTATTCCGGGGGTTTCTCTTCGTTATGTACAGCATGTAAGTGAATTAAAGAATCCGGATATGATCATTCTGCCGGGAACGAAGAATACCATGGAAGACCTTCTCTGGATGCGCGCAAATGGACTGGAAGCGGCAGTACTCAAAGAAGCAGCAAGAGGAAAGATTATTTTCGGAATCTGTGGCGGCTATCAGATGCTCGGAGAAATTTTAAGCGACCCTCACCATGTAGAAGCGGGCGGAACGATCAAAGGAATGGGACTTCTGCCTATGGATACCATATTTGCAGAGAATAAGACACGAACCAGAGTATCCGGAAAGTTCCTGAATCTGAACGGAGATCTTGCTGCTCTTTCCGGCGCGGAACTGGAAGGCTATGAGATTCATATGGGAGAGACTGTTCTGAAAGAAAACGCAGGTCATTGTGTGTCGATTGAGGATCACGTATCAGGCAGCCGGAAGGAAGATGGTGCATATTGTAAAAATGTCTGTGGAACTTATGTACATGGAGTTTTTGACAAAGAAGATGTTGCGGAGGCTGTTGTCCGCGCGCTCGGAGAAAAGAAAGGACTTGATGTATCTGAGATGACAGGAGTTGATTTTGCGGCATTTAAAGAGACACAGTATGACATTCTGGCTTCTGAACTTCGGAAGCATCTGGATATGAAGAAGATTTATGAGATTCTGGAGCAGGGAGTGTAATATAAAAGACGTTCTGCAGTTATGAAGCGAAAGCGGATGATATTATCTGCTCGAGCAGATTTTGGAGGTATAAAATGAAAGTAGAGCTGGAAAATGTAAAACCGATGGATATAGAGAAGCGTAGCTTTGAGATCATTACAGAGGAGCTGGGAGATACAGAATTGATTCCCGGAACGGAACTGATCGTAAAGAGATGCATTCATACAAGTGCAGACTTTGATTATGCAAAGAATCTTTGCTTTTCTGAGGATGCAGTACAGAAAGCTATCGCGGCGATTAAAGAAGGAGCCTGCATTGTGACAGACACACATATGGCGGAATCCGGAATCAATAAAAGAGTTCTTTCCCGTTATGGTGGAGAGGTATTCTGCTTTATTTCGGATGAAGATGTGGCAGCGACAGCAAAAGCCAATGGAACAACAAGGGCAACTGCCAGCATGGATAAAGCAGCAGCGATGGGAAAGAAACTGATCTTTGCTATTGGAAACGCCCCGACAGCACTGGTGCGTCTTTATGAACTGATTGAGGATGGCAAACTGAATCCGGAACTCATTATTGGCGTGCCGGTAGGTTTTGTAAATGTGGTACAGTCAAAGGAACTGATCATGCAGGCAGACGTTCCGTATATTGTGGCAAGAGGAAGGAAAGGCGGAAGCAATATCGCGGCATGTATCTGTAATGCATTACTTTATATGATCGATAATAACAGAGGATATTGACTCCGGTTACCTGTTATGGACAGGTAATTGAAGCGAATCACAGATATCCGATGGATTTGAGTTTATTTTATATTATATCTGACATAAAACTGGCCTCTAAAAAAAATACAAAACTGGATATATCCAGATGCAGAATCCAATGCTATATTAATAAGGTCAGAATGAAAACACATCTGGAAGAATAAAAATTCAGATGTTTCAGGCTGATGACAGACTTATTAAGAAAGCAAGAGGTACTGATAAATTGAAGAAGATTGCAGTCATTCATGATCTGTCCGGAATGGGAAAATGTTCCCTGACAGCGGCAATACCGGTGATTTCTTCTATGGGAGTGCAGGCCTGTCCATTGCCTACAGCAGTGCTGAGCAACCAGACCGGATACGGTTCTTATTTCTGGGATGATTATACAGACCGGATGCAATTGATCATGGACGAATGGAAGAAAATGGGTTTTAAACCGGATGGTGTATATACAGGGTTTCTGGCAGATGCCAGACAGGTAGATGTGATTTTGAAATTTACAGATATGTTCTGTACGGATGAGACACATATCCTGATAGATCCTGTAATGGGCGATGGAGGAAATATTTACAGGACATATTCCGAAGAACTTTGCGAGAAGATGAGGATTCTTGTTCAGCATGCGACAGTAATTACCCCGAATCTTACGGAAGCACTGTTGCTTTTGTACGGAGAACAGGGCATGAAAGAGAAAATGGAACTTTTTTCTCAGATGGATGAGACACAGCAGCTGAAAGAAACAGAGAAATCCGGCAGAGAGCTGGCAGACCGTTTTGGATTAAAATCGATTGTTATCACCGGAGTGGATGTAGTGTGCGGTGATGGCAGTGTGAAAATGGGTAATCTGGTAATAGAGGAAAATGAAGCAGACTGGTATTTTTCCATAAAAGAAGGCGGAAGCTATTCCGGAACCGGAGACCTGTTTGCATCCGTGCTCAGCGCAGGAATGGTAAAAGGAATTTCCATGAAGGAATGTGTGCAGAAAGCAATCGCATTCCTTGCCAGAGCCATTCATGATGCGGTACTGGAAGGAACCGACAGAAATGACGGTGTCTGCTTTGAAAAATATTTAAAAATGCTGTAGCTGTTTTTGGGGATGAATACCAGGTGGATATTTTTATCAGCCTGATTGACAGAAAATTCATAAAATACAGTTAAAAAGGCATAGCGAGGAGGAGTTATTATGTCAGAAGTAACAACAACAAAACAGAATGTACAGACTGCAAGTACAGTAAAGAAAATTACGGCAACAGCTGTAATGGCGGCTCTTACCACGCTGATGACCGCTTATATCTTCCATAACCGTTCCACGGCAAAGGAAGTCTGTCAGGCAGTAGATAGTGTATCTATCAGCCTTAACATGCCGGATGCAGCTTCTTACAATGAGGTGGTCCGACCGGCATACGGAGAGAAGTCCTTTGATGCCATGCTGAAATTTGCAAGAGATTGCAAACAGTACATCGACGATGTACGATTTACAGTTGTAGACGTGATCGGGGAGGAAAAGGTAGCGCAGAGTAAGATTTTGGCTGCGCAGAATGGAATTCCGTTAAGAGTAAGAAAATATTCACCGTGAGATATTGCAGGAGCATCCTGTATACAGATATCAGGTAGCAAAGCAAAAAACGTCCGAATAAGCGTGTAGCATAAATGCTCATTTCGGGCGCTTTTCGTGTGTTTATAATTGACATCTTCGCAGGAAATGTTTATGATATTTTTGATTACTGTTCATTGGTAGTATCCCGCGAGGTGTTTTTTGTGAGCGAAGGTCACAGAAAACCCGAGACATACCGCGCGATTTATGCGATTAGCATAAATCTGTGCATCGCGTAGCGTGTTACTGTACACGAAGTGAACAGTAACTATTTTTGGACGAAAATAGGAGATACGAAGGAGAAGTAGAAATTATGAGTATTTCCATGATTGGAATAGATCATAATATGGCACCGGTAGATATACGTGCGCATTTCGCATTTACAAAGAAAAATGCCGGTGAAGCCATGGAAAAAATAAAGAACCACAAAGGAATTTACGGATGTGTGATCCTTTCAACCTGTAACCGCCTGGAAGTCTGGGCAAGTGTGGATGATGACGAGGAAGTCTGTCTTTACGACTGTCTCTGTCAGTTAAAAGGAATCACAGAAGATTCTTATAGAGAATATTTTGTGGAACGAAAAGACAAAGAGGCAGTCGAACATCTTTTTTATCTTACAAGCGGACTGAAATCCCAGATTATCGGGGAGGATCAGATCCTTACACAGGTAAAGGATGCATTGAATCTGGCAAGAGAGAATTTTGCGGCAGACGGGGTTTTGGAAGTTCTGTTCAGAATGGCCGTTACAGCAGGAAAGAGAATCAAGACAGAAGTTCCCTTTTCCCATGGAAACCCGTCAGTAATCCATCAGGCAATCGGATTCCTGGCCCAGAAGGGGTATTCTCTTAAGGACAAGACCTGCATGGTTATTGGAAACGGAGAGATGGGAAAAGTAGCTGCACAGGCGTTGAGAGAAGCGGGTGCTGATGTGACAGTAACAATTCGCCAGTACAGAAGCGGTGTGGTAAATATTCCGCTGGGCTGCAAACGTATTAATTACGGAGAGAGAATGAAATATGTGCCGCAGTGTGATCTGGTGGTAAGTGCGACTGCGAGCCCGAATTTTACATTAAGAGAAGAACTGTTTCAGAATCTTCAGATGAAAGATGAACTGATTCTGATCGATCTGGCAGTTCCAAGAGATATTGAGCCATCTATTGGAAAGATTCAGGGAATCACACTTTACGATATGGATAGTTTCCGTATTGAAGAGATTCCGGCAGAACTTCAGGAGAATCTGGAGGCGGCAGGTGCAATTGTAAGAGAACAGATGGATGAGTTTTTCCAATGGCTGGATGGAAGAGACCTGATTCCGAGAATTCAGGAGATCAAAGAAGAGGCAGTAAATGACCTGAATCTCAGAATTGCGAAGATATTGAAGAAAACACCAATGGAAGAGGATGACAGACAGAACCTGGTGCAGGCAGTAGATACTGCCGCCGGAAAAGTAGTAAATAAGCTGATTTTTGGCTTACGGGACAGTCTGAATCAGGAAGCTTTTCTGGAGTGTGTTGCAGGACTGGAGAAAATATATGAAGAATAAGCCTTATTTTCCAATGTTTATAGATTTATCGGATAAGAATATCGTGGTGGTGGGAGGCGGAAATATCGCAACCCGCAGGGTAAAAACACTGCTGTCATTTACCAGAAATATCAGAGTCATTGCACCGAAGGTTACTATGGAGATGATGGAACTTAGTAAAGCTGGCTATGTGGAACTGCTCACACGTCCGGTGAAGCGATCTGATTTTGCGATGGCATATATGGTGATCGCTGCCACAAATGACAGAAAACTGAATGATGAGATACATAGAATCTGCCGACAGGAAGGGATTTATGTAAATGTAGCCAGTGACAGAGAGCAGTGTGATTTTTATTTTCCGGGAATCTATATGCAGGAAGGACTGGTGGTCGGAATTACGGCCAGCGGTCTTGACCATAAGAAAGCGCGCAGGATAAGGGAAGAAATCCAGGATGCATTGGAGAAAGTCGCGCGGGAAGATGAGGAGGAGAATGATGACGAAGGTGATCATTGGAAGCAGAGAGAGTAAACTTGCAGTTTTACAGAGTGAAATGGTAAAAAGTTACATAGAAGAGAATAACAGTCCTGAGATAACGGTGGATATTCTGACTATGAAAACGACAGGAGATATTATTCTTGACCGCACCCTGGATAAAGTAGGCGGCAAGGGATTGTTTGTAAAAGAACTGGACAGAGCATTGATGGATGGCAGAAGTAATCTTTCTGTGCACAGCCTGAAGGATATGCCGATGGAAGTACCTGAGGAACTTCCGCTGCTGGCTTTTTCAAAGAGAGAAGATCCAAGGGATGTGCTGGTACTTCCGGAGGGTGTCACAGAACTGAATCCTGAGAAACCGCTGGGATGTTCCAGTTTAAGAAGAACTCTTCAGTTAAAGAAATTATATCCGGAGATGGAAGTAAAGAGTATTCGCGGAAATCTGCAGACAAGACTGCGCAAGCTGGATGAGGGAGAGTATTCCGGACTGATTCTGGCTGCGGCGGGGTTGAAACGTCTGGGCCTGGAGGCAAGAATTAACCGATATTTTACACCGGATGAAATGATCCCGGCAGCCGGACAGGGAATTCTGGCGGTGCAGGGACGAAAGGATCAGGACTATTCTTATCTGAAAGAATATTGCGACAGAAATGCATGGATGGCAGGAAGTGCAGAGCGTGCCTATGTAAAATATCTGGACGGAGGATGTTCTTCACCGGTAGCCGCATTTGCAGAGGTAAGTGGAGATGAGATCTTTATCCGTGGATTATATTATAGCGAAGCGACAGGAAAGTGGCTTACAGGGCAGATAAAAGGTTCAGCAGGGGAAGGCACTGAACTGGGAATTGCTCTTGCAAAACAGTTGAAGTTTGATTGTGAAAGTAAATAACTGATATAAAATAGCTTGGTATATCAGGTGATAATAAGGAGAAAACAAATGACATCTGGCAAAGTTTGGCTGGTTGGTGCAGGACCGGGAGATATCGGCCTTTTTACATTAAAGGGCGAAGCGGTTTTGCAGCAGGCAGATGTGGTAGTATATGACAGTCTGGTTGGCGAAGGCGTTCTGGCAAGAATTCCGGAGCACGCAAGACTGATCAACGTGGGAAAAAGAGCAAGCCATCACACCATGGTGCAGGAGGATATCAATAAAGTCCTTCTGGAAGAGGCTCAAAAAGGAAATAAAGTAGTAAGACTTAAAGGTGGAGATCCATTCCTTTTTGGCAGAGGCGGTGAGGAACTGGAACTTCTTTCTGAGAATGGAATCCCGTATGAGATTGTACCGGGAGTGACTTCTCCGATTTCTGTTCCGGCGTATAACGGAATTCCTGTGACGCACAGAGATTTCTGCTCTTCCCTGCATATCATTACAGGACATAAACGTGCAGGACAGGAGTATGATATTGATTTTAAGGCGCTGACACAGACAAAAGGAACGCTGGTTTTCCTGATGGGAATTGCCGCACTGGAAGATATCTGCAGCGGACTTCTTGCAGGGGGTATGGATCCGGATATGCCGGCAGCAGTCCTTCAGAAAGGAACTACGGCAGGACAGAAACGTGTGGTAGCTACAGTCGGTACTCTGAAAGCAGAAGTGGACAGACAGGGAATTGAGACACCTGCGATTATTGTTGTCGGAAAGGTATGCTCTCTGGCAGATAAATTTGCCTGGTATGAGAAACTTCCGCTGGCAGGCTGGAAAGTCCTGGTGACAAGACCAAGACAGCATATCTCAAAGACCGCTGATCTTCTTCGCAAAAGGGGCGCGGAGGTGCTGGAACTGCCGTCAATCTGTACAGTACCGGTAGAAGATAACAGCAGATTATACGAGACATTTGAGAAAATCCAGACGTATCAGTGGATCATCTTCACAAGTCCGGCCGGTGTGGAAATCTTTTTTGATGAGATGGATAAAAAAGAGGTGGATGTGCGAAGTATTGGTCAGGCGAAGATCGCAGTGATCGGTGAAGGAACGAAGAAAAAGCTTAAAGAACACCATCTGATGGCGGACTTTGTGCCGAGCGTATACGATGGGGATACGCTTGGAGCAGAACTTGCGAAGGAACTGCAGGGGAATGAGAATATTCTGATTCCAAGGGCAGAAGCCGGAAATAAGAAACTGACCAGTCTGCTGGAAGAAACCGGCGCAAAAGTAGATGATATTGCTACTTATACGACCCGCTATGAGAAGAGCAGACTGATCGATGAGAAGAAAGAATTTGAGACCGGAAGTGTGGACTGTGTGGTATTTACCAGTGCTTCTACAGTAAAAGGTTTTGTGGAAGGCACTCCTGGTCTTGATTATACAAAAGTAAAAGCTGCATGTATCGGAAAACAGACGAAAGCTGCGGCAGATGCATATGGCATGCAGACCCGAATGGCTGAAAAGGCGACGATTGAGAGTCTGATTGAATTAGTAGAGCAAATGAAACTGGAAATTTGCTGATAAGTAGAAATTCCAATTTATGGATTTAAATGTAAAAAGGAGCAAAAAGACATGGATTTAATTCAGAGACCAAGAAGATTAAGAGGCAGTGAAAACTTAAGAAAAATGGTAAGAGAAACAAGAATGGACAAGTCTTCCCTTATCTATCCGTTGTTTGTAAAAGAAGGAACAGGAATTGAAGAAGAAATTCCATCTATGGAAGGACAGTTCCGTTACAGCATAGACCGTCTTCCTTTTGAACTGGAACGCTTGCAGAAGGCTGGTGTAAACAGTGTTATGCTGTTTGGAATTCCAGATCACAAAGATGAAGTGGGAAGCGGTGCATATGATCCGAACGGAATCGTACAGAAAGCTTTAAGAGAAGCAAAAAAACAGTTCCCGGATATGTACTATATCACTGATGTATGTATGTGCGAGTATACTTCCCATGGTCACTGCGGAGTACTCTGCGGTCATGATGTAGACAATGATGCAACATTGGAATTACTTGCCAAGACTGCCGTTTCTCATATAGAGGCCGGTGCAGACATGGTAGCACCGTCTGACATGATGGACGGACGTGTTCGCGCAATCCGCGAAGCTCTTGATGCAAACGGACATTATGAAGCACCGATCATGTCTTATGCAGTAAAATATGCGTCTGCTTTCTACGGACCATTTCGTGATGCAGCAGGATCAGCCCCATCCTTTGGTGACAGAAAGAGCTATCAGATGGATTTCCACAACAGAAGAGAGGGAATGAAAGAGGCTCTGACTGACGTAGAAGAAGGCGCAGATATCATTATGGTAAAACCTGCAATGTCTTATCTGGATATGGTTTCAGAAGTATCCAAGGCAGTGAACGTGCCGGTTGCAGCGTACAGTGTAAGTGGTGAATATGCAATGGTAAAAGCCGCTGCAAAGATGGACTGGATCGATGAGGAACGTATCATGTGCGAGATGGCTGTAAGTGCTTATCGTGCAGGTGCGCAGATTTATCTGACTTATTATGCAAAAGAACTTGCCAAGTGTATGGATGAAGGGAGAATCGGCTAATGGGAACTTCAGAAGAATTATTTGACAGAGCGGTGAAGGTGATTCCGGGAGGAGTAAACAGCCCGGTTCGTGCCTACGGTGCAATCGGTATGGCACCAAGATTTATTGACCGCGCAGATGGCTGCTATATTTATGATGTAGAAGGCAATGAATATGTGGACTATATTGATTCCTGGGGACCGATGATCCTTGGACATAACTTTCCGGCAGTAAAGGAAAGCGTGCTGAAGGCCTGCGAGAAGGGCTTAAGCTTTGGATGTGCGACTGCTATTGAAGTGGAGATGGCAGAATTTATCTGTGATCATATTCCGCATGTGGACATGGTACGTATGGTTAACTCCGGAACAGAAGCTGTTATGAGTGCTGTTCGTGTTGCGAGAGGCTTTACGGGAAAGAATAAGATCATCAAATTTGCCGGATGTTATCATGGACATAGTGACGCAATGCTGGTAAGTGCAGGTTCAGGTGTGATGACAAGTGGTGTTCCTGACAGCGCAGGTGTACCGAAAGGTTGCACAGAGGATACCATGACAGCAGTTTATAATGATCTGGACAGCGTTCGTGCACTGATGGAACAGGCTGATGGCCAGACAGCAGCTGTTATTGTTGAGGCTGTTGGCGCTAACATGGGTGTGGTTCCTCCGAAGAAAGGTTTCCTGGAGGGACTGAGAAAGCTCTGTGATGAGTATGGCGCACTTCTGATCTTTGATGAAGTTATCACTGGTTTCCGTCTGGCTTTTGGCGGAGCGGCAGAGTATTTCGGGGTGACACCGGATCTGGTTACTTATGGTAAGATCATCGGAGCAGGTATGCCTGTTGGCGCTTATGGTGGAAGAAGAGAAATCATGGAACTGGTTTCTCCTGTTGGTAAGGTTTACCAGGCCGGTACTTTAAGTGGTAATCCGATCGCCATGGCTGCGGGACTGACTCAGCTGAAATATCTCTATGAGCATCAGGAAGTTTATAAGGAACTGGAAAAGAAGGGTGAGAGACTTTACAGCGGTATGGAGAAGATCCTGGCAGAGAAAGATCTTCCTTATCATGTGAACCATGTTTCTTCTCTGGGTAGTCTGTTCTTTACTGAGCAGGAGGTTGTGGATTATACTTCTGCGAAGAGTGCGGATACGAAGGCGTTTTCTGAATATTTCAAGGGAATGCTGGCACAGGGGATTCATCTGGCACCGTCTCAGTTTGAGGCTATGTTCCTTTCTACGGCTCATACAGATGAGATTATTGATAAGACGCTGGAAGCGGTTAAGAATTATTTTAAATAATGGGATTAAATGGCTGCTATCTTTCGAAGGGGAGATGACGGCCTTTTTTCTTTGGATTTGGAAAAATACATAAAAATGGGGTGGGTTGTCTTGTGAGTATTGGCAAAATGTGCTATAATATCGACATCATATGGCAGTGCCGGCCAGAGTAACGGGCAATAGATGAGTACATCGTGAATAGTTGACTGATTTTTGATGTATTAGAAGGACAGCAGGAGGACGAACATTATGAGTGAGAAAAAATATGTAGCTTATGTGGGTTCTTATACACATGGCTCTTCCAGACAGGGGATTCATGTATATGATGTTGATGTGGAGAATGGTACTCTTACAGAGCGCAGCAGTGTTGAAGTAAGTAACGCATCCCACACGGCTGTTTCAAAGAATGGCAAGTATCTCTATTCTATCGAGGATGAGGGTGTTGCAGTGTTTGAACGTGATAAGAATGGTGATCTGTCACGTATCAACAGTGTGAATATTGATGGAATGAGAGGATGTTTCCTTTCCACTGATGTGGATGGCAGATATCTTTATGTTGCCGGATACCATGACGGTAAGGTGACCGTTGTACATACTCATAAGGACGGAAGACTTGGAAGCCTGATGGATGGTGTATTTCATAAGGGACTTGGAAGTGTTGCAGAGCGTAACTTCCGTCCGCATGTAAACTGTGTGCGTCCGACACCGGATAATAAATATCTGTGCGCAGTTGATAACGGAATTGATCAGGTGAAGATTTATCGTATCAATAAAATGCGTGATAAGCTTGAACTGGTGGATATCTTAAGATGTCCGAGAGAGAGTGGTCCGCGTATCATCCGTTTCAGTGATGATGGCAAGTTTGCTTATATTCTTTTTGAACTTACAAATGAGATCAAGACTTATAAATATGATGGAAGCGGTAAGTCACCGGAGTTTGAACTGATTCAGAGTATTGAGACAAGTATAAAGAAGGATTCTCACGATACACATAATGCTGCATCAGGTCTGTCCCTTGCAAATGATGGAAAACATCTGTTCTGCACAACAGCAGGTGAGGATACCGTATCTATGTTTGAGAGAGATGAAGAGACAGGACTGCTTACCAGAAAGTTTACACTTCCGATTAGTGGTGAGTATCCGAAAGACCTGGTACTCTTCCCGGATGATAAGCATCTGGCTGCTATAAATCATGTAAGTAATACTATTACTATTTTTACAGTGGATTATGAGAAGAATATTATTGTAATGAACGGAAAACCTTTAAAAGTTTCAGAACCGAACAGTATCCGTATCTGGCCAGTACCGGAAGAATAAATAGAACTTATGAGCAAGTAGTGAAAGCGGATTGCGAATATCCGATTGACTTAGAGTATGAAAAATCCCCTGCATTAATTACAAAAGGTGATAAGTAATTAACGCAGGGGATTTTATATGTTCTGTAATTTTATGTTTGAACATTTTGAGGGATGGCTGCTTATTGAACAGCTGCCAATATTTACAGGTAAAAGTCGCGCACTTTATCCATCTGTGAACTCATGTTGGCGAAGAGTGCGTCTGCAAGTGTGATTGCAGCCATGGATTCTACGACAACAACGGCTCTTGGAACAATAACGGGATCGTGGCGGCCGTGGATTTCCATGGAAAGTGGCTCTTTGTCTTTGGTGACAGTCTGCTGTGGCTGGCTGATGGACGGAGTTGGTTTAATGTGAACACGGAGAATGATTTCGCTTCCGTCGCTGATACCGCCCATGATGCCACCGGCATGGTTGGAAGTTTTGACGATTTCTCCATCTTTGACTGTGAAACCATCATTATCAGTAGAGCCTTTCAGGGAGGTTACGGCAATGCCATCACCGACTTCTACGGCTTTGACAGCTCCGATAGACATTAAAGCATGTGCAAGTACGGCATTGAGTTTGTCAAAGACAGGGTCGCCGAGTCCGGCAGGAGTACCGCTGATGCGGCATTCGATCACACCGCCGGCGCTGTCCTGATTTTTCATACATTCTTCCAGATATTCACCTGCTTTGGCAGCTGCCAGGGCATCCGGCATATAGAATGCGTTGTTATTTATCTCTTCTTTATCAAATGTTGTGATTTCTACAGGTCCGATGGATTTGGTGTAGGTGCAGATGGAGATGCCAAGTTCGCATAAAATTTTGGAAGCGATAGCACCTGCTGCGACTCTTCCGATAGTTTCACGTCCGGAAGAACGACCGCCACCTCTGTAATCGCGGAATCCGTATTTCTGATCGAAAGTATAGTCAGCGTGTCCCGGACGGTAGGAGTAAGCGATATTACCATAATCTCTGGAACGCTGGTCTGTGTTTCTTACCATCAAAGAGATAGGAGTACCGGTTGTTTTGCCCTCGAAAACGCCGGAGAGGATCTCTACGAGGTCTCCCTCTTTGCGGGCGGTGGTGTACTTACTCTGTCCTGGCTTTCTTCTGTCGAGGAAGACCTGGATATCCTCTTCACAGAGGGACAGTCCGGCAGGGCATCCGTCTACAACAGCGCCGAGGGCTTTTCCATGTGATTCTCCCCAGGTAGTTACCTTGAATTTATTTCCAAATGATGACTGGCTCATATGTTTTAAGTCCTTTCTTGCTATCACTTTTTATATAGTGTGTACATGTTTGAAGTACACATATGACTTTATTATAGCGAAGTGTAAAAGTTTTGTAAACCGAAAGCATTGGAATTGACAAAAATTCATGTTCAAATTATAATGGATGTTGAATCTTTGTACAAAACAGAGAGTTTATATAGGCTGCCGTATACAGGATGAGGAGCAGCTTATATGATGAGGGGAAATCGAGAGAAGAAGGGAAGTGTGGATCGTGGTAAGGATTTTTAAGACAATCGATGGCTCAATCCATGAAATACAGGAATCACAGGAGGGATGCTGGATTGCACTGACGAATCCTACAGCAACAGAGATTTTTGAAATTTCCGAGCAGTTTGGGATAGAGGTAGACGATTTGCGCGCGCCTTTGGATGAGGAGGAACGTTCCCGTATTGAAGTGGAGGACAATTACACCCTTATCCTTGCAGATGTACCTACCATTGAAGAGCGTAATGAGAAGGACTGGTATGTGACCATCCCTCTTGGTATTATAGTAACACAGAAGATGATTTTTACTATATGTCTGGAAGATACACAGGTGCTTACCAGATTTATGGAAGGCAGGGTCAGAAATTTCTTTACTTATATGAAGACAAGATTTATCCTGCAGATTTTGTACCGTAATGCCAGTATGTATCTGAGATATCTGCGTATTATAGATAAGAAGAGCGAGCAGATCGAGGAGAAACTTCATCTGTCTACGAGAAATCAGGAGTTAATGGAACTTCTGGAACTGGAGAAATCACTGGTATATTTTACAACCTCTCTAAAATCAAATGAAATGGTGCTTGAGAAACTCCTGAAAGTGGAGAGTATCAAGAAATATCCGGAGGATACAGAACTTCTGGAGGATGTTATCGTTGAGAATAAGCAGGCGATTGAGATGGCGAACATTTACAGCGGGATTCTAAGCAGTATGATGGGAACCTTTGCTTCTGTAATCTCAAATAATCTGAACATCGTTATGAAAGCACTGGCTTTGATTACGATCGTTATGAGTATACCGACTATTGTTTTCAGTGCCTATGGAATGAACGTAAGTGCAGCGGGAATGCCGCTTTCCAAGACACCATGGGGATTTTTACTTATTATCATCCTTTCTGTCGTGGTGAGTATCATTGCAGGGGCATTTCTTTCCAAGAAGAAGTTTTTCTGATTTTACTGTAGAAATTTTATTGCCACTGAGAATAAAGGTGTCGGTAACACATGATTGGTTTGGCTTAAGCGGCAGACTGGTCATGGACAGAGTAAAGCGAAGGAGAGCTTCGCTTCATTTAGTAAAGGAGACTTATGAAATTTATTGACAAACTGGAACGCAAATTTGGAAATCGCGGGATTGAGAATCTTACGATATATATTATTATAAGTTATGTGCTGGGATATGCGCTGATGTTTTTGAATCCAGAATTGTTGTCTATGCTTACTTTGAATGTGACTCAAATTTTACATGGACAGATATGGAGATTGATAACGTGGGTAATTTATCCGCCAACAACAACGAATTTATTTTTATTTATTATAGTAATTGTGTGCTTCTATTATCCTGTAAGTAGTTCTTTGGAACATACATGGGGCTCTTTTAAATTTACATTATATATTTTATCGGGAATACTATTTACTGTAATTTCGGCATTTATATTGTATTTTATTACAGGAGGAGTTTCGGATGTTTTAAATGGTCAGCCATTTACAACTTATTATATTAGTTTATCCGTTTTTTTGGCATATGCGATGACATATCCGGAGATGAAGATCTTGTTATATTTTGTGATTCCTATAAAAATGAAATGGATGGCACTTTTTTATGTCCTGATTGTTGGATGGAACGTTGTAAGCTATGTTATGAACGGAGCATGGTTTATGGCTCTGCCAATCGTTGCATCCTTACTGAACTTTATTATTTTCTTCCTGGGAACAAGAAATCTTAACCGATATAATCCGAAGGAAATCCACCGGAGAAATCAGTTTAAGAGAGCGATGGGAGAAAGTAAGACTGTTCCTTTCCCTGGTAATACACAGGGAGTGACGAAGCATAAATGTGCAGTCTGTGGACGTACAGAGAAAGATGATCCAAATCTGGAATTCCGTTTCTGTTCTAAATGTAATGGAAATTATGAGTACTGTCAGGATCACTTATATACACATATACACAAGAAGTAAGAGGAGAGAAGATTATTATGAAAAAAGTACCATTTGTCACCCTGGATAAACTCCAGGAAATCACAGCACAGTTTCCAACCCCTTTCCATCTTTATGATGAAAAAGGTATTCGTGACAACGCAAAAGCAGTAAAAGAAGCATTTGCATGGAACAAAGGTTTCAAAGAGTTCTTCGCTGTAAAAGCAACTCCAAACCCATTTCTGATCAAAATTCTTCAGGAGTATGGATGTGGATGTGACTGCTCTTCCATGACAGAGCTGATGATGTCCAAAGCAATCGGATGCAAAGAAGGAGACATCATGTTCTCTTCAAATGATACACCGGAAGAAGAGTTTAAATATGCAAATGAGATTGGTGGAATCATCAACCTTGATGATATCACACATATCGAGAGCGTAGAGAAAGCGGTAGGATATATTCCGAAAGTGATCAGCTGTCGTTACAATCCGGGTGGAGTATTCAAGATCAGCAACGATATCATGGATAATCCTGGAGATGCGAAATATGGTATGACTACTGAGCAGATCTTTGAGGCATTCAAGATTCTGAAAGAAAAAGGTGCTGAGGAATTCGGTATCCATGCATTCCTTGCAAGCAACACAGTGACAAATGAGTATTATCCGATGTTAGCAAAAGAGATGTTTGAACTGGCTGTGAAGCTTCAGAAAGAGACAGGCGCTCATGTGAGGTTCATCAACCTTTCCGGTGGTGTCGGAATCGCTTACAAACCAGATCAGACTCCAAACGATATCAGAGAGATTGGTGAAGGCGTTCGTAAAGTATACGAAGAAGTTCTCGTTCCGGCCGGAATGGGTGACGTTGCAATCTATACAGAGATGGGACGTTTCATGATGGGACCTTATGGCTGCCTGGTAACAAAGGCAATCCATGAGAAACATACTCACAAAGAGTATATCGGTGTTGATGCGTGTGCCGTAAACCTTATGCGTCCTGCAATGTATGGAGCTTATCATCATATTACTGTTATGGGAAAAGAAGATCAGCCATGTGACCACATGTATGATGTAACAGGTTCTCTTTGCGAGAACAATGATAAATTTGCAATCGACCGTTACCTGCCGAAGGTTGACATGGGAGATCTGCTTGTAATCCATGACACAGGTGCTCATGGTTTTGCAATGGGATACAACTATAATGGTAAACTGAAATCTTCTGAGATTCTTCTTCATGAGGATGGAAGATTCGAGATGATTCGTCGTGCTGAGACACCGAAGGATTACTTTGCAACATTTGACTGCTTCCCGATTTATGAGAAACTTCTGGAAGATATGAAATAAATCCGGATATTTATTTCAACTGAAGAAGTACAAATCAAATAATATAAAGTAAGACGTATAATTAAGGCGTATAAAGTGAAAGGTGCTGATCTGTAAGAAAAAAATGGTCAGTGCCTTTCGTTTTGCATCTGGATAGAAAAAGTTTGAGCTTTAAAGGTTACTGGGCACGGAGTGAACAGTAACCTTTAAATAGCAGGAAAAGAGAAGAAAAATTTATGATTAAATATGAATATGAAGCAGGAATGTGTAAGCAGTTACATTATAATGGTTTATGGACTGTGCAGTATGAGGGAGTTCCCGGCCATTTTAAGAAAGTAAAGATGGTCTGTCCATGCATAAAAGATGGATGTGACCAGGACTGCGAAGTATTTAAAAACATACCAGACATAAAAGAAGCAGACCAGGAATGGCATATGAGGGATGAGATATAGGTAAATACGTTACTGTTCACTCCGTTCTCAGTAACACGCTTCGCGATGCAGGAAATATGAACCTCCTTGTGCAAAGCCCAAGGAGTATCGTTTGCTTCGCAAACTTAATTTATGCTAATCGCATAAACTCGCGCGATATGTCTCGGGATTTTGGCATTTTCATGCCAAAACACCTCGCGGGATAGTGGCGTGTGAACAGTAATAATATTTTACATCTGCTTACGAACAATACGATATTCATCGCCCATCTTGAAATATGGACACTGATGGAAGCTTCCGGTGATAAATTTCACCATCTCGTCTTCATCGAGATTTACTTCGCAGGTATAACATTCGTAATCGTCGTCATAACTGTAGTTTACACAATATTCGCAGTTTACTGCATCGGACATCGTCTGGTTCCTCCTATCATTCTTTACTTTTACTAATTTCTAACTTCTCAATCTCACAGCTATGTTTCTTCGTCTTTTTATCATAATTTACTGCCACAAGCAAAATATTTCCCTGATAATCCTTCAACGCATCCACATATTTCTTCTCTTTAATCTGCGCAATTGCTCCTTCCACACTTTTATTCCATTTCAGTTCAATAACTGCCGCAGGTTTATCTGCATATATCTTTCGTGGTATCAGGCAAATATCCGCAAATCCTTTCCCGGCAGGCAGTTCACGAATAATCGTATAGTACTCTCTTGCAAAATAAAACGCCAGATTAATCGTACAGCTAAGAGCATTTTCATCATTATATTTGAGAATGGAGATTTCCTGATGCGCTCTGTCAATTCCCTGAGCTACTGTATCTCCATCCATGTTCCACATTGCTTCCAGAAGTTTTCTTGATTTTTCTATGGAATCCATTACTTCCTTCCACCCCATAGTTCCAATCGCGTTTACATACTCCTGAGCAACTTCTTTATTTGGAATGGATACTGTTTTTTCCTGCCAGTGATAGCTTAAATATCCCAAATGTATAAGAAGTGTCAGCACATCATCCTTTCCCTGAAATGTAGTCATATCATTAGAAAAAGTTCCCGTATTAACCAACACTCTGTCTCCCGCCAACATCCGTATCACATCATCTTTCAGACCGTCATAGTTCATACGTATATAAATTTTCAGCGCATCATAAGTCTCTGTCTGATTCCAGTAATTATCAAACATTCCACTTATCATAACATCTACGACCGATTTAGGATTGTACATAGAATATGTTTTCAATCTTCCGTTTTCTACAGCAGTCAGCTCATATCCATCATACCATGCACTCATCTCCTCGAAGCTTCTCCCATATTCTTCGCATAATTCCTTCACTTCTCCCTCTGTAAACCCAAAGTACTCTGCCATTTCTCTTGGATTTGTCATAGAGTATTCTGTGAACATATTCAGCGCAGAATGAGTGCCATACTTCTTTACGGGTAAAATTCCTGTCATATATGCCAATGCTACATATTCTTTATCCTTCAGCCATGCTCTCAGAAAATCCAGATATTGTTTTTGCGCCTCATGATCATTCTCATATTCTCGGAAAAGACAATCCCACTCGTCAATCAGAATTACAAAAGGATGCTGCGTATGTGCATAAATATCCTGCATATCAAATACAAGATAATTGCTGCTGACAAACTCAGGATATTTATTTTTCAGTTCCTGCACAAGTCTTTTCTGCAACATCAGAAGCATAGCATTCACATCTGATGATGCACTTAAAAACTCTTGCATATTTACCTTTATCACATCATATTGATTCAGGTGATTCTTATAAGAACTGCTCTTCGCTATTTTATATTTTTCAAAGAGTTTTCTTGAATCTGTTTCACGATCATAGTACGCCGCAAGCATATCTGCCGCCATGGATTTTCCGAATCTTCTCGGTCTGCTGATACATACATATTTCTGTCTGGTATCCAGAACAGCGTTTAGTTTATCTATCAGTTCCGTCTTGTCCACATAAATAGCAGACTGTATACTCTCCCGAAATCCCTTATTACCCGGATTTAGATAAATTCCCATCTGAGGTCTCCTTTCTTCCACATCTGCGGAATTTTAGTATTCCAACTTCTCGATCTTGCAACTATGCTTCTTCGTCTTTTTATCATAGTTTATTCCCGCAAGAATCAGATTTCCCTGATAGTCTTTCAATGCCTCTACATACTGTTTATCTTTTATCTGGGCAATTGCTCCTTCTGCACTTTTATCCCATTTAAGTTCAATTACAGCTGCCGGTTTATCTGCGTATAATTTTCTTGGAATAAAACATATATCAGCAAATCCCTTCCCGGATGGTAATTCACGAATAATCGTGTAGTATTCCCTTGCAAAATAAAATGCCAGATGTATGGTGCAGCTCAGGGAATTCTCATCATTGTACTGCAAAATAGAAATTTCTCTATGCGCTTTATCAATTCCTTCTGCCACAGCGTTTTCATCCAATTTCCATAATGCTTCTAATAATTTCCGGGAATTCTGTATGGATTCTGCCACTTCATGCCAGTCCATAGTTGTAATAGCATTTACGTATTCCTGTGCTACCTCTCTGTCAGGAACGGAAACACTTTCCTTCTCGCCATCATAAGTCAGGTACCCCAGATGAACAAGCAATGTCAGGACATCATCTCTGGTTGCGAATGTAGTCATGTCGTTGCTAAACGTACCAATATTAATCGGAATACTTCCACCTGCAAGCATTTCAACCACTGCATCTTTCAGACCATCCATATTCATCTGAATATAAATCTTAAGAGCTTCATATGTTTCCGTCTGATTCCAGTAAGTTCCAAATTTATGACGAAGCATTGATTCCACAACAGATTTCGGATTATATATGGAATACCTCTGATCTCCATTCTTGCTATGTGTAATGAGATGATAACCATTATACCAGGCCTTCGCCTCTTCAAAATTCATAGAATATTTTTGACATAAAGTACTTACTTCTTCCTCAGTAAATCCAAAATATTCTGCCATATTTCCCGGGTCTGTCATAGAATATTCCGTAAACATATTCAACGCAGAATGTGAACCGTATTTCTTTATCGGCAAGATACCTGTCATATACGCCAGTGCTACATAAGCCTTGTCCTTCAGCCACGCTCTGAGAAAATCCAGATATTTTCTCTGTGCCTCTTTATCCTCTTTATATTCCCTGAAAAGACAGTCCCATTCATCAATGAGTATCACGAAAGCATGTTTTGTAGCAGTATAAATATCCTTCATGACCTGTACAAGATTTTCTTCATCCCGGAAACGAACCTGTCCGTAAGATTCCTTCAGATCAAAAATCAGATATTTTTTCAGCATCTGAAGCATTTCATCTATATTTTGTGTTGCACTCAGAAATTCCTGCATATTGATTTTCAGCACATCATATTGATTTAAATGTTTCTGAAATGATTCTGCCTTACCGATCGCAAAGTTCGCAAATAACTCTTCTGCATCTTCTCCACGTTCATAATAAGCAGCCAGCATATCCGCTGCCATGGATTTTCCAAATCTTCTCGGCCGGCTGATACATACAAACTTCTGCTTGGTACGCAGAACTGCATTTGTTTTCTCGATCAGGCCGGTTTTATCTATATAGATTTCTGAATTAAGGCTTTCCTGAAATTCAATCGTTCCAGGATTTAAATAACTTCCCATCTGGAATCTCCTTTCCGAAAAGATTGTTTTCTGCCTGTGCAGAGTATGTCTTTTCTGATATACTAAAATATAGTTTCTATGATGATAAATTATTATCAACAATATTATCTGAATCTGTGATATCCGTACATTACACCATTCATTATAAATGTGTTTGAAAAAGACTTTCTACAAAATATGCTATAAAGTCGCTATGCATCCGTAAGGAACTGCCAGTTGCAGGTTCTGTAAGTGGAGCGTACAGATTGCGGAAATAATTTTTCAAACACGCTCTAAACATGCTTATTAAAGAGGTTACATTTATGACATTATATCATATATCTATAAAAAAAATAATAAAGCACTGTACTTTTTCAATACTCGCAGGAACTCTTATTCTGTCTTCTGCGGTTTTGTCCGGGTGTTCATCAAAAGTAAACACCACTCAGACCGCTGATTCTGAATCTCAGGAGCCAATTTCTACTACCGCGATTAAACTAAATACCGCAGTTACAATTACTATTTACGATTCTCAGAACAAAAATCTCCTTACCGAATGTATGAATTTATGTGACAAATATGAGAAAATATTCAGCCGCACCGCAAGTGACAGCGAATTATATAAACTAAATCACAGACAACTCACACCTGTAGATGGAACAGATAATACCTATCAGGTATCAGATTCTCTGGCTGAACTGATTCAGAAGGGACTTTATTATTCTGATTTGTCAGATGGTGCTTTCGATATTGCGATTGAGCCACTGACTTCTTTGTGGGATTTTACCGCTGAAGATCCACAGGTACCGGAAGACAGCCTGATTCAGACTGCTCTGTCAAAATGTGATTATCATAATGTCTCTGTTGGTGGAAAAGACAATAATGAGATTACATTAAAAACTGACGACACTGCCATAGAGTTAGGTGCTATTGCCAAAGGATATATTGCGGACCGATTAAAAGAGTACTTGATTTCTCAGGATGTGAAAAGCGCAATTATTAATCTTGGTGGAAATGTTCTCTGTATCGGTGGAAAACCGGATGATTCTTCATTTAAGATTGGAATTCAGAAGCCATTTGCGGATCGAAGTGAAACGATCGCTGTTATGGATATTAAAGATAAATCTGTTGTTTCTTCCGGGGTTTATGAGAGATGTTTTGAACAGGACGGAACTTTATACCATCACCTGCTGAATCCCAAGACAGGATATTCTTATGACAATGGACTAATCGCAGTTACGATTATCTCTGATCAGTCTGTAGATGGAGATGCACTAAGTACGACTTGCTTCGCGCTTGGGCTTGAAGATGGATTGAAACTGGCTGAATCTCTGGATGATGTGCAGGCATTTTTTGTTACCTCAGATTATGCGATACATTATACGAAAGACTTCCAGAAAGAAATTACAGTTACGGAAACTGACTGACACTCTTCACAAATGAAATAAGAGAGCTGCTATACCAAAAGTTATACGGCAGCTCTCTTATTTTCACTATTTTTCTCAATTTTTCCACAACTATGTTAAGTTTTTTATCTGCACAATCAAATTCACAGACACGCAAATGATATAGTTATTTTGAAATCAATATGATAACGTACTGGCTGCCAGATATCAGATGATTCGTACACTATCCCCATATTCCACTTCTCTGTTCTTCCAGATGATCGAGAATAAAGTTATAAATATCTATGGATACGCTGTCAGGATAGTGTGTTCCATCTACGGTTGAAAATCCTTCTGATACCAGATGAGAATACACATCTATATAAGTAACACCACTTAAATTCGCCTGCATTGCTGCATTGAAGCTCTCAATCTCCGTATTGCTACAATACGGATCATTCTGCACTGGTCCTACGGAGACAAAATATGTCTGTGCTCCACGATTAGCCCATTCAGCTGCTTTGGAATTGATATAGCTGAGATAATCATTGACATGATAGAGGTCGTTGACTCCCATCAGAATAATGACCGCAGTGTTATCTTCTATCTGATCTTCTACCTGCGGCACGCCTGTTGATACCATCCAGTCATAACCCATGGAAGAAAGACAGGACCAGACGCTGTCATCGTTCACTGCATCTCTGAGTCCTTCTGTTCTGGAATCTCCGATGAAAACAAGCTTGTCTGCTGAGACTGTATCGGGATGATTTGGTTTGCTCAGCGTTCCCTGATCTGCCGGATTCTGTTCATCAGCTTCTGGTGTCGCTGTCGGCACTGGTGTTGACGTCGGCTTCGGTGTTGCTGTTGCTTTTGGCGTTGCCGTTGGTGTAGGTGTTGATGTTGGCTTCATCGCAGCCGGTCTTGGTGGGCCTGCAACTTCTGACGCATAAACGTTTGAGAACATACAGATTACTGCAATGCCTGCTGCTAATATTATTGATTTGATTTTATGTTTTTTCGTCGTACTCACTCCCCTCAGAATGAATTCTCACATAATTACCTAATGGATATATCTGGCATCTATCGTAATTACATCCCCGGCATCATATCTGGCCATGAGAGGATTTCTTTAGAGATAATTTCTTCATAATCACCCTCAATATCCTGGCTTCTGCCTGCTTCGAATACGTTTGTCTCTGCTCCCCAGACACGGTCTTCGTATTCCCACACATGGAATCTCAGACCACGGAACATAAAGTCAAGGCTTCCACATCCATTTTCTTCTGTGTATTCATAATGAATATTTTTTGTTTTTAATGCTTCCTGCACTTTTTCTAATCGCATCGAAATACCTCCCGTTTGGATGATCAGTATATTTTCATACTGATTATTTTTACTGTAAAAATTACTACAACTATTACAGCATATACACAATTATCTGCTTAATATCTCTAAGATACGAAAGATAAATACAAATAACTGCAAATAGCTATAGTTTGCATCCCCATGTATACCCCATTACATAGAGATTATTATACCATACTCTGCAATATCCCATGTAATCTGAATACAACTTGGGGCATTCCGAAAATAGATATTGTATTACGGTTCACTCCGTTCTCAGCGGCATAATAACGCACGAACAGCAGCTACTCAATTCTTATTCTTCTTTGCCGGAACCGCCAGAATAATGATCGTCGCAATTACAAGCAAAGTTCCGATCAGATCTGGTGTCGTAAAGCTTACTTTCATCCAGACCGCGGTCAGCACCATCGAAGCTACCGGTTCCACACAGGAGAAAAGACTGGCTTTTACGGAGCCTATCATCTTCACACCTGTCAGGTACATGGAAAATCCGGCCATCGTTCCAAAAATAATAATAAAAGCCAGTGCCACAAATGTTTCTCCGTCAAAAATCACCTGATAGTTCCACGGACGAAATACTGCCATAAGCACCACGCCGCCAATCAGCATCCCCCATGCCAGTACAAGTGGTGTATCAAACTGCGCCTGCAATCTGGCTGGTTTTATCGTATATATGACTACTGAAACTGCCGAAATTAGTCCCATAATCAGTGCTTTCTGTGATAGTGCCAGTGAAGTAGGATTTCCATGTGTTGCGATCAGAAAAATTCCTGTCACCGCAAGGGTTACGCCCAGCACTTCTTTTTTCTCAGGAAGACGTTTTGTACGCAGACATACCCACACAACGATCAGCGCAGGTCCGAGATACTGAATGACTGTTGCAGTTCCGGCATTGGACCACTCGATTGTCTGAAAATAGCTGTACTGACACAACATCATTCCCGCCAGCCCGTAAATGATAATATCCCCCCTGTTTCTCTTACTTCTCCAGATATCGAAGGTTTTTCCCTTAATTCTGATGAAATAGTAGCACAGAAGCAGAACTCCTGCTGTTACCAGACGTATCGGCACCAGCCAGGAGGCCGTTACCTCTTTGTTCTGAAACAGGAACTGACCACAGACACCGGAGATTCCCCACAAAATGCCGCCAATGATCGTCAGAAATGTTCCCAGAATCACCTCTCGTTTTTTGTTGTTTGAATTTGTTTTCTCATTCATAACGTATATATCCTGTCTACACTAATATAAATCAGAGATGAGTATAATCCGCAATACCAAAACTTGTCAAGGAATCAATTTGGGTGCAAAAAACCGCCACAGAAATGTGTTACTGTTCACTCCGTTCTCAGTAACACGCTTCGCGATGCACAGAATTTATGCTATTCGCATAAATTCGCGCGGTATGTCTCGGGATTTTGGCATTTTCATGCCAAAACACCTCGCGGGATAGTGACGTGTGAACAGTAACAGAAATGTTCGTTATCTGTGACGGTTTATATTATTTTTCGGAATTTATTCTGCAATAGTTTACTCACATACTTACACAGACCGTTTTCCATACGCTGTCTTTACATTTTTCTGATTCGATCAGATATAGTTTCCATCCTGTGCATTCTGTACTGCAAATACAGATTTCTTCTTTACGAAGTCTACTGCGTCTTTCACAGTAAGTCCATCCAGCTGCCAGTTTGTATAGAATCCATCCAGTCCTTTAAGTGTCTCGTCTTTTGCTGTGTTTTCATCAAGGACAAGAAGTACGATCAGTCCGGCTGCTTTGAGGTGACGAACAGTTTCTGCATAGTTTTCACTTGCTGCCGGGTGATACAGATAGGTATGTCTTCCAAGTACAGTCAGCCCTTTTTCTACCTGCTCTGCAAATTCAAGTGTGATTCCTTCTTTGCCGATTGGGAATTCTACGACAACCGGGGTCTGACCCTTAAGTCCGGCACGAACCTGCTCGTCTACTTTACCAATCTGGGATTTATCCTGGGAAACGAGAGTTTTTCTCACAACACCGCAGGCAGATGTCATGTTTGTGACACGGTCGATCAGAATCAGCTCTCCAAGTGTTCTGTGCTTGTCAAATTCGTCTACCACGATCTTCTCTGAGAACTCCAGAGTACAGGAGGCAATCTCATTTTTATTTAAAGTATAGGCGTTTTTCTTTTCGCCTGTGTTTACGTCTACGGAATAATTAATCTTTGTAACCAGACCTGGAATCATCTTTGTGCCAATCTTTACAAAGAAATTCTTGCCGTCTGTCAGGGCATTGTCGTCCATCCAGAGGATATCTGCTTCCACAGAGTCTGTCAGGACTGCACCGGAATCGATTGTGAGCACGCATCCTCGGGAAACGTCCACTTCTCTGTCAAGCTGGATGGTGACAGGCTGTCCCTGTACTGCTTCTTCAGCTTCTTTGTTTCCAACCAGAATACTCTTTACATGAGCTTCTTCCTTGCTCGGAAGTGTAGTTACAAGGTCACCGACTTTAATAGAGCCATTCTCGATCTGTCCCTGGAATCCACGGAATTCATGGTTTGGCCGGCAGACTCTCTGTACCGGCATGTAGAAACCTTTTTCTGTGTCTTCTTTGATGTCTACAGTTTCCAGATGTGTAAGGAGTGCTTCTCCTTTATACCATGGCATATTGTCAGATTTTGTTGTGACATTGTCACCTTCTGTGGCAGATACCGGAATAATGGTTACATTGGCAAGTTTTAGTTCCTCTACCAGTGCTGCGATCTGATTCTCGATCTCGCGGAAACGCTTCTCATCATAACCGATAAGATCCATTTTGTTTACTGCGAATACAAAGTAACGGATTCCCATCAGTGCGCAGATTCTTGCATGGCGTCTTGTCTGAACCAGAACTCCCTGGGAAGCATCCACAAGGATAACTGCCAGATCTGCAAAAGAAGCACCAACTGCCATGTTTCTGGTATATTCTTCATGTCCCGGTGTGTCCGCAACGATGAAGCTTCTGTTATCTGTTGTAAAATATCTGTATGCAACGTCGATTGTGATACCCTGCTCACGTTCTGCCATCAGGCCATCCAGAAGAAGTGAATAGTCAATGGCGCCGCCTCTGCTTCCTACCTTGGAATCCAGCTCCAGAGCTTTTTCCTGGTCTGCATAGAGAAGCTTTGCATCATAAAGAATATGTCCGATCAGAGTGGATTTTCCATCATCCACACTTCCGCATGTAATAAATTTCAATAATCCTTTCATCCTAGAAATACCCCTCTCTCTTTCTTCTCTCCATGCTGCCTGCTGCCTCGTGGTCGATCACACGGCTGGTACGTTCAGAGGAAACAGCACTTAATGTCTCATCAATAATCTCGTCCAGTGTATCTGCCTCAGATTCGATACCACCTGTCAGCGGATAACACCCAAGAGTACGGAATCTGACTTTTTTGTGCTCGATCTTTTCACCCGGGCGAAGTTTTAATCTGTCATCATCTACCATGATAATGTTTCCATCTCTGTAGATGACCGGTCTTTCTTTTGCAAAATATAATGGTACGATTTCGATATTTTCACGCTGAATATACTGCCAGATATCCTTCTCTGTCCAGTTGGAAATCGGGAATACTCGCATGCTTTCACCTTTCTGGATCTTGGTGTTGTAGAGTTTCCACATTTCCGGTCTCTGGTTCTTCGGATCCCATGCCTGAGCAGAATTACGGAAAGAGAAAATTCTTTCTTTCGCTCTGGATTTTTCTTCATCACGACGGCCACCGCCAAATGCTGCTGTGAAACCATATTTTGTCAGGGCCTGTTTTAATGCCTGTGTTTTCATGACATCTGTGTATGCAGAACCATGATCGAACGGGTTGATTCCTGCTTTCACACCTTCTTCATTGGTGTATACCAGCATATCGATTCCGTTTTCTTTTGCGACTCTGTCACGAAATTCGATCATTTCGCGGAATTTCCATGTTGTATCAATGTGCAGGAACGGGAAAGGTGGTTTCTCCGGGTAAAATGCTTTCAGCGCCAGATGGAGCATAACGGAGCTGTCCTTTCCTATAGAATAAAGCATAACCGGCTTTTCACACTCGGCTGCTACTTCTCGCATAATATAAATTGCTTCTGCCTCAAGCTCATCAAGATGAGATAAGTTACTCATTGCATTATCCTCCTCTGTTTATTAAATATATTTTGAAAAATCTGGCAGATATTTTTCTGCCATATTCTTGGAAAATTTTCTTTCAAAGTTAATTCCTGTCAATATTTATTGGCATCCTTCTTATTAACCTGAATCGTAATCTTTGTACCGTCCGGCTTCTCCACTGTCCATGTGGAAATGTCCGGCTTTTCTGACACGATCATGCTTGCGCCTCTGCCGCCCACATCAGCTCCAAGGAAGAAGCGGATGGCGTCGCGGCTGCATTCTTTGATACAGGAAGTACATCCCCAGCAGTCTCTTACCTGACGGATAAAGGCTTTTCCTTCTTTGTCCTTTTTAATCAGATTTCCGGGACAGGCTTCGATGCATTTGCCACATCCTACGCATTTGCTTTTCTGAATCCGAATGCTCATCTTTCACCTGCTCCTTTCTCTGCTGTATTTGCTGTTTCCTGCTTATCAGCGTTCTCTTTTGTTACCAGATCTCTATATAAAATTTTGATCTCACCATTTTCCATACGGGAGTTTACATATTTTATCCAGTCTTCACTCTGATCCGGATAATCTGTATTCTCTCCGAAGCTGTGCCATCTGGTTTCCTTTCTTGCTGCCAGATGTGCGATAACTGCGCGGCATACGATCAGTCGCTCACGAAGTTCATAGATCTGCATCAGCTCATAAGTATCTGTCGCTGCCAGTGTATCTACAACAGGAAGCAGTGCTGCGATCTTTTCATCTGCTTTCGCAAGGCTTGTCTCACTGTATCTGTAATCGGTTCCGATTCCGCCTGCATACTGATCCATGATCTTCTGCATTGCTTCTTCAAGCTGTTCTGCATTCATCAGGGAACGGGGCGAATTTAAGTGAGATTCATACTCTGCTTTCTTTGCTTCTGCTATTTCAGAAAGCTTCTGATCTTCTGCTATTTCTATATCTTTGGTTATTTTTGTTACGGTTTTCTCTTCTGCCTGCCCAGATGCATCTCGCTGTTTTTCAGTTGCCCCTTTGCCTCTGGTTTCGGCATCTTTATTACCCAGATATTCCAGAATCGCTTCCGCGGCGATCTCACCCTCTGCCAGTGCACCGGTTACATATTTCTGCGGGCATCCGCCTGCAACATCTCCGGCTGCATATAATCCCTCGATTGTTGTGGCTCTGTTATTGTCTACCCAGTAACCGCTGGCTGTATGTCCGCCTACGATATATGGCTCTGTACCTTCGATCTCTACGTTTTCTTCCGAAGGACCCTTGCCGGCTTCCATCCATTTCAAGGTCTGAGATGGTGCCATATTCAGGTATGCTTTATAGAGATCCTGTTCCTGTTCTTTGGAAATGCCTTCTGTTCTGAGATAGCAAGGACCATTTCCTTCCCTGTTCTCCATGACCGTACCATAAACACGCTGAGAAGTTGTCAGGCCGTATTTTGTCTCATAAATATCGCCATGTGCATTAACCTGTCTGGCTCCTACGCCCTGCGCGATAGTTCCTGTCGGAGCGATCGTATCTTTACATCTCAATGCGATGAAACGCATCTCGAAAGTTGTCATCTCTGCGCCGGAAAGTAATCCCATCGCATATCCTGCACCTGTGTTAAATGGCGGATACCACATCTTATGTCTGGAAAATCCCGGATTGTTCGGTCTGTAAAGTCCTGCCGCACCGCCTGTCGCACAAAGGACTGCTTCTGCGTCGATATCATAGAAAATATCTTCATTTACGCCAAATCCCACCGCACCTGTGATCTTTCCGTTTTCTGTTTTGTAGTCTGTAATGTTTACGTGGTTTAAAACTGTGACATTTTCCTGCTCAGCTGCCGCTTTTGCCAGGATTGGCTTCATGTTCTCGCCGTTGATCTTGATGTTTCGATTTCCTCTGGCAACGTATTTGCCATTTTCATCTTTCAGGATGACCAGACCCAGATCTTCCATCACTTTTGTCACGTGATTCAGTCTCTCCGACATGCTCAGAAGAAGATCTTCTCTGACGATTCCATGGGCATCCTTTTTGGCATAATCCACGTAATCCTGTGGAACTCTGCCTTCTGTGATATATGCGTTTAAGGCGTTGACACCTGCTGCCAGGCATCCGCTTCGTTTAATATTTGCTTTCTCTGCGATCAGAACTTTCCTGTTGCTTTTCTGACCGATAACGTATGCTGCAAAACATCCCGCTGTTCCGCCGCCGATGATTAGTACGTCGGTCTTGATTCTCTCTGTTCTCATACCCTTTCCTCCAGAAGTGTGTTAGATAATTACCGAATCATCTCTTACAGCTTCATTCTCAATCAGCTGTACCGTATCGCCTCTCAGTGCAAAAATCCTGTACAGGAACACATTAACGATTTCCCCTTCCCTGACATCTGCTTTCTCAAGGCTTCTTCTTGCTGTTACCACCGAATTGTTCACTCTGATCTGAAGTTCCAGATTATCTCCCCGGAAGGAAACTCGTTCAACCACTCCCTGAGATACGGAAGATCTGAACTTTTCTACTTCATCCAGTCTGGAAACTTTTACGAATTCCGGACGGACAATAATCTTGTCTGCACCCTCCGCCTGAGTAAATGTGTGGAAATCATCTGCATTTTTCAGTATAGATGGCTGTCCGAAGAAAGATGCGGTAAAAGCTGTCTCCGGGTTTCGGTAAACTTCTACCGGAGTGCCTTTCTGCTCAATCCGTCCTGCGTTGGTAATGATGATCTCATCCGCTACCTCGATTGCTTCATCCTGATCATGTGTAACAAAAATACTGGTAATTCCCAGCTTCTCGATCATTTCTTTCAACCAGCTTCTCAGTTCCTGACGAATCTTTGCATCAATCGCTGCAAACGGCTCATCCAGAAGCAGCACCTGTGGATTCGGTGCAAGGGCTCTGGCAAATGCTACCCTCTGTCTCTGTCCACCAGACAGCTGACTCGGATACCTTTTCTCCAGTCCTTCCAGACCTACCAGCTTTACCAGTTCTCTGACCCGGGTGTCTATCGTTTTTTTATCTACTTTCTGAACTTTCAGACCAAATGCTACGTTATCATAAACAGTCATATAACGGAACAGCGCATAATTCTGAAATACAAATCCGATTCCTCGCTCACTGGCCGGCACATCGTTGACTACTTTTCCATCGATAATGATCTCGCCGCTGTCCGGAGTTTCCAGACCTGCGATCATTCGAAGAATGGTTGTTTTTCCACTTCCACTCGGTCCCAGCAGGCCGATCAGCTTACCTTTTTCGATTCCGAAATTTACATTCTTTGATGCCTGGTAGGAACCATAGGTCTTATTTATATTTTTTAACTCTACATACATATCAGGCTTCCTTCTTTCCTTTGTATTCGATCACGCTTCTGACCACCAGAATGATAACTGCCATGATCACCAGCAATGAAGATACGGCAAACGCCGGAACATACTGAAACTCGTTAAATAAAATCTCGACATGGAGAGGAAGGGTATTGGTCTTTCCTCTTAAATGTCCGGAAAGGACGGATACTGCGCCGAACTCTCCCATGGCTCTTGCCGTACAGAGCACAACTCCATAAAGCAACGCCCATTTAATATGAGGAAAAGTAATCTTCCAGAAGATCGTCCAGCCGTTCGCTCCCATCAGTGCTGCGGCTTCTTCCTCGTCTGTTCCTTCTGTTTCCAGAACCGGAATCAGTTCTCTGGAAATAAAAGGAAATGTTACAAATACAGTTGCAATGATGATTCCCGGTACAGAGAATACAACTTTAATTCCGAATTTAATAAGGAAAAAGTAAACAGGACTCTGACGTCCGAAAATCAGAAGAAAAATCAGACCTGCGATGACCGGTGAAATCGTAACCGGAAGATCGATCAATGTGGTCAGCAGTTTTTTGCCCTTGAACTGAAACTTAGTCAGTGCCCAGGCTGCGAAGATACCAAAAATGGTATTAAAGATGACTGCGATCAGTGTTGCTTTGACCGTAAGGAGAAGTGCTTTAATTGTGTACTCATCCGTTACCGCCTCAAGGTAAACTTCCCAGCCGCTTCGCAGAGCCTCTGTGATCACAGTGATCAGCGGGAGGAGAAGCATTACTGCCAGAAACAGGACGCTGATACCGATCAGCAGCCATTTTGTAATTTTCTCTGAAGTCTTTACATTGTTGTCCATCAGGCATTTCCTCCCCTTAAGATTCTCGCATTTCTCTGCTGGATCACATTATTGAGAAACAGAATGAAAAATGAAACCGCCAGCATCACCAGTGCGATCGCCGTTGCGCTGGAATAATCAAATTCCTGAAGTTCTGACATAATGATCAGCGGTGTGATTTCTGTGTAATATGGCTTATTTCCTGCGATAAATACGATGCTTCCATATTCACCAAGGCATCTGCCAAAAGCAAGTCCGGTTCCTGCAAAAATCGCCGGTTTCAGTTCCGGAAAAATGACTTTCCAGAAAATCATTGATTTCTTTGCTCCCAGCACTCCAGCTGCTTCGCTGTAGGAATTGTCCATCTTCTCCAGAACCGGCTGTACGCTTCGTACAACAAACGGAATTCCTACGAAGATCATGGCTACTGTAATACCGATCCTTGTGTATGCGATCTTAATACCGAATCTGGCAAAAAAGCTTCCGACGAGTCCGGAATCGGAAGTTAAGGATGTCAGCGCGATACCTGCAACTGCGGTTGGCAGTGCGAACGGAAGCTCAATCATTCCATCCATGATCCGCTTGCCCGGAAATTCATATTTTACAAGTACCCATGCGAGGATAGTTCCCATAATCCCATTGATCACTGCTGCTGCAAAAGCAGATATGAAACTTGTGTAAAAGGAAGCCAATACTCTGGCTCTTGTAATGGTTTCAATGAAATCTTTAAAGCTCATCTGTGCTGTGTAGATCACCAGACTGGCAAGTGGGATCAGAACCACCAGACTTAGTATGGAAATGGTAATTCCCATGGAGAGTCCGAATCCTGGAATCACTGGTTTATTTCTTTTTTTCATAATCAATAACCACCTCTCTGTCTCGTATGTCCTGCTGTTATTATCCTCGTCAATCTTTCATTTCATGCTTGTAAGTAAATGCATCCGTTTCTTTTAGCATTTTGCGGTTTATTCTGATTTGATTTCCATCTGAAAGCTGCTCTCAATCTACATATAGATGTTTTATCTCTCATAGATTTCATCAAAGATTCCACCATCTGCGAAGTGTTTTTTCTGCACTTCATCCCATCCGCCGTAGTCACTGATGTTTACCAGATCTACGCTCAGGTCAAACACATCACTGTGTTCTTTCAGAATCTTTTCATTGGTCGGACGGAAGTAGTTCTCTGCTTCAATCTCCTGCGCTTCGTCGGAATACAGATATTTTAAATACTCAGTTGCCACATCTCTCGTTCCTCTGTAATCCACTACTTCATCTACCACTGCTACAGACGGCTGTGCCAGAATACTCACACTCGGAGTAACGATCTCGTACTCATCCGGATAGTCACGCATGGAAAGATATGCTTCATTTTCCCATGCCACCAGCACATCGCCCTGTCCGTTCTCTACGAAAGAAGTGGTTGCACCTCTTGCGCCGGAGTCAAGAACTACTACATTCTGATAAAGCTTCCTGATGAAATCCTTCATCCGGGTTTCATCTCCGTCATACTTCTTATCTGCGTAAGCCCATGCTGCCATGTAGTTCCATCTCGCACCTCCGGATGTCTTAGGGTTCGGAGTTACCACACCCACACCATCCTTTATCAGGTCATCCCAGTCTTTGATGCCTTTGGGATTTCCCTTCTTTACCAGAAATACGATGGTCGAAGTATACGGAGAACTTTCATTGTCAAACTTATCCTGCCAGCCTGTCTCGATCAGTCCTGCGTTTTCAATGGATTCTATATCGTATTCCAGTGCCAGTGTTACTACATCTGCATCCAAACCATTGGCTACTTCCAGTGCCTGTTTCCCGGAACCGCCATGGGACTGTGTCACTTCTACGTCTTCCCCGGTTTTCTCCTTCCAGTGTTCTTCAAATATTTTGTTGTACTGTTCAAACATTTCTCTGGTAGGGTCATAGGAAACATTGGTGATCGACACTGTTTTTCCAAAAGCCTGTACCGGTATCAGTACCAGTACAGCTGCCAGGCCAAATGCAAATAATTTTCTGATCATTTATTTTTCTCCTGCTTTGCTTTACAGTAATACAAGTTCTTCCTTCTCAGATTCCGTTCCTTCTATATGGAAAGAATTCAGAACAGGATTCTCATTGTCCATCAGAGAAAGAATCATATAGCTTGCTGTGCTGTCATAAGCCAGTCGTTTATCTTCTTCTGAAGGTCTGGACGGGCTTTCCGGATGGGAATGCCAGTTTCCAAGAGGTACCAGACCATTCGCACGCATATCTTTTACTGCTGCAAGCTGTTCTTTCGGATCCAGCGAAAAGTGCTCATTGGAATGATCGATATTTGTCAGGCAGTAAACCTTTTTGATAGATTTATCATTTCCATCCTTAGTTCCTGCAATCAATCCGCAGGCTTCTTCCGGAAGATTTTCTCTGGCGTGTTTTAAAATTATTTCGTAGTCATTCTTTGACATTGTGATCATGATTTTTCTTGCTCCTTTATCTCCAGCCGATATTTACGATCCGCTTTCGCTGCTTACCTATTGCTCTTCGCAACCGAAGCAGAAGGCTTATCTGAATCAACCAAAGCGAATCAGATTCCGTCACATTCTGCCTGTTCATAGTCGATCAGCTCTGTGATCGTCGGATGCTCACCGCATACCGGGCAGTTCTTTACGTGTTTCGGAAGTTTGATCTTGCGGAATTCCATTGTAAGTGCATCATATGTAAGAAGATATCCTGTAAGAAGATCGCCAACTCCCAGAAGATATTTGATTGCTTCCATCGCCTGAAGACTTCCGATAACGCCTCCCATCGCTCCGATAACGCCGGCCTGTTTACAGGTAGGTACGGCATCCTTTGGCGGCGGATCTTTGAATATACATCTGTAACATGGTCCTTCTCCCGGAACATATGTCATCAGCTGTCCCTGGAAACGAAGGATTCCTGCGTGGGAAAATGGTTTCTTTGCTATAACACAGGCATCATTGATCAGGAATTTTGCCGGGAAATTGTCGGTTCCATCGATGATAAAGTCATAATCTTTGATCAAATCCATGATTGTCTCGGAATCTACGAAAGTCTGGTAAGTTTTAACTGTCACATCCGGGTTGATGGCTTCCATGGATTCTTTTGCGGAAAGTACCTTTGGTTTGCCGATATCTTTTGTTGCGTGGATGACCTGACGCTGAAGATTGGAAAGGTCTACCTCATCTGCATCTGCAATTCCAATCGTTCCCACACCTGCTGCCGCAAGGTAAAGAGCTGCCGGTGCTCCAAGTCCGCCTGCTCCGATGATCAGAACACTGGAATTGAGCAGTTTTTTCTGTCCTTTTGCTCCAACCTCTTTCAGAATAATATGTCTGGAATATCGTTCGAGCTGATCATTTGTAAATGCCACTATCTTCCACCTCCCATGAAGTACAGGAATTCAACGCTGTCACCTTCTTTTAATGCGTAAGTTTCAAATTCTGCCTTGTCGATAAAGTCATCGTTTACAGATACTGTTACATACTGAGGAGTCTCTACATCTTCCTGTACGATCAGTTCTGCCACTGTGATTGCATCTTTTACTTCTTTTTTATCTCCTGCTACTGTGATAACCATAATCTCTGTTCTCCATTTCTGTATGTTTTTATATGTGTGATTTTTTAAAGATTTTTATTAATGATTTCTTCCAGATCTGCCGCTTTCTTTGCTCCGGTCAGCTTCTCGATCTGTTCTCCGTCTTTCAGGAAAATCAGTGTCGGCGCCGACATAACTTTGTATTCTTCTACAAGTTCCTGCTCGTAAGCTACATTTACTTTTCCTATATAAATCTGATCACCGTATTTCTCTTCCAGCTTCGCAAATACCGGAACCATTCTCTTACATGGTACGCAACTGTCGGAATAGAAATCAATCAGTGTAAGTTTTCCTGGCTGGAAAGCTTTCTCTTTAAAAGTCTCTCCGTTTAATCTCTCTGCCATGATAGTTCACTCCTGTCAGTTCCTGTCTTTTTTATTCAGCCTCTTATTCTCAGTCTCTTGTCTTTTTTATCCGGCTTCCCGCTTTCACGGATCAGTCTCCTGCTTTCTTCACATAAAGTGTGTAGGTTCCATCTTCATTATCATCAAGTTTCAGGATCTGATGTCCTTCCTCTTTGATACTTCTTGGTACGTTCTGTACCGGTTCTCCGTCGTTCATGCGGATGGATAAGATCTGTCCCTCATCCAGTTCTTCCAGTGCTACCTTTGCTTTTACAAAAGTTACCGGGCAGACAACATCGGTAATATCTACAGTATCATCAAATTTAATCTCACTCATTTTCATATGCCTCCAGGATTTCTTTATTGAATTCGTCCTCGCCTACACGGTCGATCGTAAATTTCAATCGCTCACCGGCTTTCGCATTTTTCTCGAAGAATCCGATTGCTGCATCACACACTTTGAGAAGTTTTTCATGATCTTCGATAAATGGGATCACTGTTTTTCCTTTATTAATGTGATTTCCGAAGATTCCTCCGAAAGAAACGATATATCCGTGAGTATTGTCATAAGCGTCTGTCGGACAGGCTTTGGTACATCTTCCACAGAAGTTACATTTGGAAGAATCTACTGTGATCTTTCCATCTTCTAATGTGATGGCGCTTTCACGACAAGCTTTCACGCAGACACCACACTGGATACATTTATCTTCCTGCCATGCTACTTTGATACCACCTTTGATTCCTACATCGTTCTCCTCTGCTTTTAAGCAGTTGTTCTGGCATCCGGTAACACCAAATTTAAATTTGTGAGGAAGCTCACGCCCAAAGTATCTCTCATCCAGTTCCTGTGCCAGTGCGTAAGTATCGATACATCCGCTTGGACAGATGGCTGCACCCTGACAGGCTGTGATGGTACGAACTCTCGGTCCGCACACACCCGGAACTACATCTCCCTCTTCCAGTGCCGCCTTCACTTCATCAATCTGGCTTAATTTGATAAATGGGATCTCCACACCCTGGCGGGAAGTAAGATGTACGTAGCCCTCACCATATTTCTCTGAAACCTCAGCTACTTTCGCAAGCTGTTTCGCATCCAGATGTCCGCCAACTACACGGATTCTTAATGAAAAATTATCTTTCTGTTTCTGGCGCATGAATCCGCCTTTTTTTAATGCTGCATAATCTGCCATTTTTCTTTCCCTCCTGTCAGAGTTTCCCTTGATTTTTGTTTACTTTTCTTTCTCTCGTTCACTTTACCGTAGTCAATCGGATATTCGCAATCCGCTTTCGCTACGTGGCTCTACACCGAATAACTGCTCTACAGTTTATCAGGAGGGGCTTGTCCCCCTCCTGTTTTCTATAATTTTTTAATACTTACTATTAGGATGATTTACTCTTAAAAAAGGATTCAACTAATTATCTTCTGATATTTATTTAAGATCTATATATGTTGGTTCATCAGCACCACCAATAATTTTATCAGCAATATCCAAATCTTCATCTATTTGGATTCGAAACTTCTCCCCAACTGGTTCCCATCCATAGTTATTTTCTTTTGAATATATCTCGTCAGAATCAGTTTTTTCCTGTACATAATATTCATCATCCAATTGTTCTGCTGATTGTAAATCCCACCGGATTTTTCTCTGATACAATTGTAAATCGAGATATTGACAGTTTTTGTCTGGCAGCGACATCTGGAAGTTATCCGCATCAACTATATCGCCTTCTTCATAATCACCAAAAACACTGGTTTCGAACCTCAATTCATTTTCCGGTCCAAATCCTGCACCTTCAAAACTCACTGGATTGCCAAAACTGTCTGTGCCTTTCAGTTTCAATTCATATTCATTAAGCCATTTATCATCCGGAGTCACCCCAAGTGCCGTAATCCTGGAATGTAAATCGTTCATCGCAAGTTCCTTTAAAATCAGATTACATCCGTCTCCACCTGAAACTTCCATATTCATTTCCTTTCGTATCGTCTGCTCTTTTAATTGCTCTGCTGTAATAGTAAAGTCATAAACAAACTCCGTAATATTCTCAGAACGATTTTGCTCAGAAATTGGCGCGCTACTTCCCACATCCAAAACAAGATGTATCTCTGTTTCTCCATCTGGCAGCTCCACTCCATCATACTCCTGCATCAAAAACATTTCTGTATCCATCTCATATTTTGTATAAGAATCCCCATTCATTAGCCCTGTCGTGCTGCTAAAACTCTGATATCGCTTACCATTAATCAATGTTTTTTCATCATTAATCCATAAATATAGAGATTCTTTCTTTTTTTCTTCATAGTCAGGTTTTACTGATACAATCAAACTATAATTATCCAAAATTACTTCGTTGATTGTTAATGATATCCCACTCTTTGTCTGTACCTGATTTATCACTTCTGTATAGGCAGACAAATCTTTAGAAAATCCCATCAGCTCTCCTATTTTTGTAGTAAATTCTTTAACTGCCGCCTGAACATGCGAATTACCAGCCACTGTGATAAAAGCCAAAAGGATTGCTGCTGCCTGACCGATTTTTCGCCTGTACAGCCTGAAAATATCGCCTCTCTTTATTGTCCATGTTTTTCCTGCTTCTGCTATCAGTTCTTCATCAATCTTTCCAAACTCTTGTGAAAAGTCTAAGTATTTTTTCATATCAACACCTCACGTTTCAAAATACGATATAGTTTTTTTCGATTACGGCATAAATTTGTTTTGATACACCCTTGGGATACGCCATGTCTTTTCGCAATATCCTTTATGGAATCCAGATACCAATAACGCCTGATAAAAATATCCCTGTCTGAATCTGACAGTTTTCTCAGAAAATTTTCTATGATTTTTATCAGTTCTTTTTCCGCGATTTTTTCATCCACTACATAAGAAAAGCTTAATTCATCCATTTCACCACAAACATCAACAACATGCCCATCCATGCGCTTCGCAGCCTGCTTTTTACGAAAACAATCAATTGCAAATCCTCGTGCAATTCTTCCAACATATGCAGATAATACAGATGGCCTCCTGGGTGGTATATATTCCCATGTAGCAAGCCATGTATCATTTAAACATTCTTCCACATCCTCATGATTATTCAAAAGATTCCATACAATTTTATAACAATAACCCGAATACTTATTGCTTAACTCCTGAATTGCCGTTTCATCTCTGTTAAAAAACAACTCAATAATTTTTATATCCTCCACCGCATTTCTCCTTTTATTGTTTCAATAAGATATGATTATTCCTGCAGGATATCATCTTCTTATTATATAAGTCGAAAAAATTATACATAGGTTACAAAATTTTTCAATAAAAAAAGGAAAAAGGCCCACACAAAACACTCATATCCTTCAAGCCAAAAAAAAGACACCTCATACCGAGATGTCTCATTTAGCAGGGCTACAAGGATTCGAACCTTGAACTGACGGAGTCAGAGTCCGTTGCCTTACCGTTTGGCGATAGCCCTTTATTTTGTTTTCGCTACTTCGTTCGCGACAATTGGTATTATATAATAGTCTTCCAGAAAATGCAACCCCTTTTTTGAATTTTTTTTAATTTTTTTTATTTTTCTTCAAAAACGTGAAAATAGCGCCTTTTTCAGGGACTTTTTTATGTACTCAGCGTGAAATTATGATATAATCAATAACAACTCATTACTGTTTATATCCATTTCTTTCACATTTAACTGATAAAATAGCAGCTTATAAACAGTAATTCATTATTTCCGCTGTCAAAAGAAACAGCAGGAAATACTTTTAACAGGAAATTTTAATAATAATTTTCTCCAGATAATGAGATATTATTATTAACCAAAAAGGAGATTTATCATGAGAGCTAATAATCTTACTCTGCTCACAGACCTCTATGAGTTAACTATGATGCAGGGCTATTTTAAGAACCCGACGAACCAGACTGTTATTTTTGATATGTTCTACCGTACCAATCCGTGCGGCGGTGCCTTTGCGATCACAGCAGGTCTGGAACAGATGATTGAATATATTGAGAATCTTCACTTCACAACCGAAGATATTGAATATCTGAGAGGTCTGGATATTTTTGAAGAGGACTTCCTTGAATACTTAAGCAACTTCCAGTTCACCGGTGATATCTATGCAATCCCGGAAGGAACTGTTGTATTCCCAAGAGAGCCGCTTGTAAAAGTTGTTGCACCTATCATGGAAGCCCAGCTTGTAGAAACAGCAATCCTCAACATCATTAACCACCAGAGCCTTATCGCTACCAAAGCAGCTCGTGTATGCTACGCAGCAAAAGGTGACACGATCATGGAATTCGGTCTTCGCCGCGCCCAGGGACCTGATGCCGGTATTTTCGGTGCCCGCGCTGCAGTGATTGGCGGATGTGCCGGTACTTCCTGTGTACTCACCGGTAAAATGTTCGATGTGCCGGTACTTGGAACTCATGCACACAGCTGGATCATGAGCTTCCCTGATGAGTATACCGCATTCAAAACCTATGCAAAACTTTATCCGAATGCCTGCACTTTACTGGTTGATACCTACGATGTTCTGAAATCCGGTGTTCCGAATGCCATCCGAGTATTCGAAGAAATGCGCGAAGAAGGTATCCCGCTTACACAATACGGCATCCGTATCGACAGTGGTGACCTTGCTTATCTTTCCAAGGAAGCATACAAGATGCTTGCTGCTGCCGGATTTGATGATGCGATCATTTCCGCTTCCAGTGACCTGGACGAATACCTCATCGACAGCCTGAAAGCTCAGGATGCCAAAATTAATTCCTGGGGTGTTGGTACAAGACTGATCACCTCCAACGATAATCCTGCTTTCGGCGGTGTCTACAAACTCGCTGCTGTTAAAGATGCTGACAGCACAGAATTTACGCCTAAGATCAAGCTTTCTGAGAATACAGAGAAAGTTACCAATCCTGGAAATAAGACTGTATATCGTCTCTACAGCAAGACAACAGGCAAGATCAAAGCTGACCTTATCTGCCTTGCTGATGAGAAATTAAATGAAGAAGAAAACATGGTTCTCTTTGATCCAATCGACACATGGAAAAAGACCAAAGTCCTCGGTGGAACATATGAAGTCCGCGAGCTTCTCGTTCCGGTTATCAAAGCTGGAAAACGTGTTTACGAATCTCCATCCGTTATGGAACTTCGTGACTACTGCCAGAAAGAGCAGGGAACTCTCTGGGATGAATCCAGACGTTTCGTAAATCCACAGAAAGTTTATGTAGACCTTTCCCAGAAACTCTGGGAGCTGAAGAAAGATCTTCTTGAAGAAATGAGCGAAAAGTCTCTTGACTGATTACTATAACTATTAGCTATTTATAATCGAAATTGAAAATATAATAGCACTTCCCTGCTTCATGTCAGGTAGATATTTTTAATTAAAACAGAGTTCTTACTTGATTCGTTTAATTTAATCCACATAAAAGTCCTCTTTCCCTCATAAACATAAAAGGGAAAGGGGGCTTTTCTTATGAATCTGTATACCCGTCTGATCAACAAAGACCATCCTCTGCCACCAGACTATGTTCCTGAAAATCTGACCGACATCGGAATTCCATTTGACGCACCCTGCGGTGATCCGAAACGTCTGCTGGAAATCCGCACCGCACATGCAGCCCTTATGCTGATACAGGCAGCACAAAGAGAATCTCTGATTCTTACCGGAATCTCCGGATATCGCTCCTACAAGCGCCAGCAACAGCTATGTATCGGACACTCAAATCCTGCCAGCTCCACTCCATACCAACAGATATCTCCTGCTCCTGTTAATCCTTATGTTGCATTACCCGGCACCAGTGAGCATCAGAGCGGACTTGCACTGGATGTTTCCTGTCCTGCTGTTAATCATGAATTAATTACAGAATTTGCCGAAACTCCTGAAGGTAAATGGCTTGTCAGAAATGCATCTCTATACGGTTTTATTATTCGCTACCCTGCAAATAAAGAATCCGTCACCGGCATTCCCTGGGAGCCATGGCATATCCGATATGTAACCCGTCCACTTGCCAGTTGTCTTGCACTGACAGGACTCACTCTTGAAGAATACTACACTACCTTCGGGGCACCTCTACAAAATCCTGAAACAACAGTCCCATAATTTGTACTTTTCTATTTTTTCAATGCTACTACCTATAATATTTATCTGTTTAGCTTCATCAGATATTTCTATAATAAGATTGTAACAGCTTCGTACTCTCACAGATTACGAATTAAAATGCATCACAATATCACAGATTTCGCTTTTCGTACCAACACGCATGTTTGGTCCGAAAAGCCCCACACCGGATGTCACAATATTGTGCATGTTATCCTTTTTCAGATACCCGCACGCATTCTCCCATAAGAATTTAATCGTGATATTTCCCGGAAATAACTGTCCATCATGAGTATGACCACACAAATCCGCATCCACACCGGCATCAGCCAGTTCCTGAAGTTCTCTCGGCTCATGGTCAATCACCAGCACTGGCAATGATAAATCCATATTATCAGTAATTTCCTGCGCAGTCTTTCGCTCCTCAATTCCCCGGCCTGGTCTTTCATAATCCGGTCGTCCATACAGATAAAACGCATTATCAATTAATACATACTCATCTCTAAGCAACGTAAATCCGGCTTTCTCCAGAAACTCATCCATCTCCACACTACTCTGCTTCTTTGCCCTGCCACCAAAAGTAAATCCGGCAAGAATCTTTTCCTGAATGTCATGATTTCCATAACAGGCATACACACCATACTTTGAATGGATTCCCCTCAAAATTTCTGCCAGCCTGTCCGGATTATCCAATGCCTCATATTCATTGTCAAAAATATCTCCTGCAACTACAACCAGATCCGGATTCTGAGCATTAATTTTCTCTGCCATCTGCTCCATCTGACGACATCCAATGTTATATCCCAGATGAAGATCCGCAATCAGTACCACATTTAGCGACTTTAATTTCCCCGCTTTCTTGCCAACGGAAATCTCGTACTTCGTGGTCTGTATATTTCCGGCATTGATTACTCCATAAATGCTTATTACTGAAATAATCACCGCACATACCGTACCAATGACCGCAGTTCCCACATTACTGAAAAGAATCTCTCTTCCCGGAAAATTGATATTCTTCAGTGGATATTTAATGATCAATCTCACGCCATCAGCGATTCCCAGCGTCATAATTGCATACACCAGAACGCCAAGCCAATAATTACTCAGAAGTTTCATAAATCTCCGAAAGCCAGAATCCGGCGCCATAAATGCAATCAGAATACTGAACACAACAAAAAGATAAACAAGACCGATTCCCCTGCACACCCACACATTCTGAAAAACAGCATGCAATACCTGAATCCAATGTATACTTCTAAACAGAATATAAGCACACACCAACAAATACAGCGGTGCTAAATAAATTGCTATCATGTATAGCTCCTCCTTTTCATCGTTTTTTATTATACAAAAAAGAATCCTCAGTTGCCACTATTGGTTTCTGAAGATTCTCTTAATTTATTATAAATTATTATTGCTCCATCTGCCTTCCAAGAAAACCGGTTGCCGTCTTTATCAGCATCTTCTCCGACTCTCCCATCACATCTCTCTCATTCTTTCCAAGCAGAAGCACTGAACCCACTGCATCTCCTGCACTGATAATTGGCTGCATAATCTGTGAATATAATGGTTCTCTCTGTTCCTGTGTAACCGGAATTCGGCTTCTGTCATTCCCATTTGCAAACACCGAGCCTCTCTCAGAAATCGTTTCCTCAAGAGCCTTACTGATTGGCTTTCCCACATATTCTCTACTTCCCTGCCCTGCTGCCGCAACTACCTGGTCATGGTCAGTAATACACACCACCATCCCACTGGACTGAGCCAAGGCCTCTGCATATTCTTTTGCAAAAATATTTAACTCTCCGATCGGTGAATATTTTTTCAGAATAATTTCTCCCTCCCGATCCGTAAAAATCTCCAAAGGTGTTCCTTCTTTTATCCGCAAAGTTCTTCTGATTTCCTTAGGAATTACAACTCTGCCAAGATCATCAATCCGCCGAACGATTCCTGTAGCTTTCATGCACTTTTCTTCCTCCTGTTTTTCCTGTTCTGAAGGCTATAATATTAGTCTTCAGATTTTTTACACTCCCTGCAACACTTCGTCTAAATATGTCTTAAACATTATATTTTTACGCTTCTGTCTGCAAGAATTTTTACATCATGTGCTGTATGGTTATTATGTGGAAAAACAGGCAGAATATACATTTCCATATTTACCAAAAATCGTTATTTTTCTTTTATTATTTTCCAGTAAGCAGTTCTACTAATTCCTCTCTTGTCAGGCTGCCGCCGTCAGATTCAATCCCGTTCCTCCGGCTTTCAGAGAAATGCAGAACACCTGCGTATCATCCTTATTAAAACTCTCCACCATCTGTGCGCGCTTTTCCTTACTTACAGAGCCGGTCAGCATATAGTAGCTGATTTTCTCCTCTTCAAGTCGTTTCGCAAGATGATCCATCATTGTCGTAAACTGAGAAAACAGCAGGATTTTGTGGCCACCTTCTACCGCATTACGAATCATATTCAGGCACATCTCTTTTTTTGCAGAATCACCTTTATAATCCTCAAAGACTAATGACGGATCACAACAAATCTGTCTCAATCTGGTAAGTTCCGCCAGAATTGTAATTTTAGATGATTTAAACTCTTCTTCAGACTGTTTATCAAGCATCAGCATCATTCGTTTTACATGAGCATCATAAAGTTTCTGCTGCTCTCCTGTCAGCTGGGCAAACATGTTCTCTTCCAGTTTGTCCGGAAGGTCGGTCAGAACCTCTTTCTTTAATCTTCGAAGTACAAATGGACGTATCATTTTCTGCAAACGCTTCATCGCATCTTCATCAGAATTCTGAACTACCGGAATCTCAACCTCTTCCCGGAATTTCTTATAGCTGTAAAGAAAACCTGGCATCAGATAATCAAAAATACTCCATAATTCACTGAGACGATTTTCCACCGGTGTTCCTGTCAACGCCAGTCTGAATCCTGTCTGAATCTCTTTTACTGCTTTAGCAGCCTGTGTATTGGCATTCTTAATAAACTGTGCCTCATCAATAATCTCACACTGAAAACTGTATTTTTCATATTCATTACTGTTCTGTAAGCGCAGCACAGATAAACTTTTTTACCTTTAATTCAATTAAGAAGCGTTTCTCGACATATTTCTCATCAGCGTCTTTGAAATCATATTTTATGTACCTCTCTATAAAAAGAACCCCTCCACCAGGCAGCCTCAATCTCTGCTCAAAGTGAAGGGATTTCCTCATCCATCGCTATTTATTTTACACGATAACCTTTGCAACTGCAAGACCATAAACTTCAAGTTTATCGTTTCCGTTGCCATAGATCCAGCTTACCTCTCCTTCCGGTGCAGGAATGCTGACAGCCTCTGTTCCGAAGTTCTGGTAAATATAATATTTCGCATTTCCATTCTCTCTCACTGTAATCTCCAGTGCATCCGGAATCTCTTCTTTGATTCCACAGGAAACGCCACTGTCTTTTAATACTTTCTCAAGGAAATCTCCATAGAATTCCTTATCTGCATCTGCTGCCACATACCATGCCTTGCCTTCGCCATATTCATTGACAGTCAGGCAGGAATATCCTTCATAGAAATCACTTCCATAAGTCATTAAAGTACGTGCCCCGCGAAGTTCTACAAGGTCACACAGATACTTGCAAGTATAAGTCTTATCCATTCCAAGTTCATTACCCGGTACAGGAACGAAAGAATTCTCTTCCCAGTCATAAAGACCATCAATCTCTGTACTTCTGATTCCCAGCACATCCATCAGTCCATGCGGAGTTCCTTCCAGATAACATCTGTCAGTATCATCTGCGATTCCTGACCAGTAACTTGTCACCAGAACACCGCCGTTCTCCACAAATGCACGAACGTTTTCTGCGAAACCTTCTTTGAACATATAAACCATTGGCAGCGCCAGCACTTTATAATTGTCCAGATCACAAGTCATATCAATCACATCTACATTCACGCCCTGCTTACGGAAACCTCTGTAGAATTTCAGCATTGCTTCCAGATAATGCAGACCTTTATTTCTCGGGCCCTGGCTGTCTTCCATTGCCCACTGGCTGTCCCAGTCATAAATCATGGCCACCGGACTGCTCATTGTCGTTCCCGCCAGTTCCTTTAACTCTTTTAAAGTTGCTCCGACTTTGGAAACCTCTTTAAATACTCTCGTATCATTTCCACCGTAATGATCGATCACCGCGCCATGGAACTTCTCAGAAGCACCTCTGCTCTGGCGGATCTGGAAATAAAGAGCACCCTCTCCACCATGTGCGATTGCCTGCATAGACTGTGCAAAAAGCATTCCAGGTTTCTTTAACTTGCTGACGCTCTGCCAGTTTGTAGAAGTCGGGCAGGACTCCATCTGGAAGAATGTTTTACCTTTCAGAGAGCGCATCAGGTCATGGCACATTCCGTTATCATAAGCCGTATCGATCACTGCTTCTTTATGCCATGTCGGGTAAGTATCCCAGGAAACCACATCAATTTCTTTTGCAATTTTAAAGTAATCCAGACCTCCGAAATAATGCATCAGATTTGCGGTTGTCGGAAGTGTGCTTCCACCCTCTCTCAGCGCGGCAATCTCCTGATGAATGAAGTCTGCTGTCTGATGAGTAACAAAACGTTTCCAGTCCAGGTTCAATGCATGAAGCTGTGTCTCACCAATTTTAGAAGGACTTTCAATCTGATCAAAACTGTTGTAAGTATGGCTCCAGAATGTTGTGCACCACTGATCATTCAGGTTTTCAATCGTCTGATATTTCTCTTTCAGCCAGTTACGAAATGCTTCCTGGCAAAGAGGACAATGGCATTCTCCGCCATACTCATTTGAAATATGCCACAGGATAACACCCGGATGTGTGGCAACTTCCTGCGCCAGTTTCTTATTGATGATATGTACCTTCTCTCTGTAAACAGGAGAAGTATAGCAATGATTATGTCTGAATCCAAACAGTGCTCTGTGACGTGTCTCATCTACACGAAGCACTTCCGGATATTTATCAGCCATCCATTTCGGTCTTGCACCTGAAGGTGTTGCAAGAATTGTTGAGATTCCTCTTTTGTAAAGCTTATCAATAATTTCCTGCAGCCATCCGAAGTTAAATACTCCTTCTTCCGGTTCCAGTGTGGACCAGGAAAAAATTCCAAGGCTTACCACATTGCATCCGGACTCCTCTAACATATCAATATCCTTTGCCAGAATATCCGGTCTTTTTAACCACTGTTCAGGATTGTAGTCGCCGCCATGAAGCAGCTTGTCGGTTCTAAAATCCATACCTGTTCTCCTTTTAATTCTCTATTCTCAGTCGTTTTCTTTTTCATTACCATATTTAATACTCTATCCGATTTCAAAACACTCTCTTCTCGTTGCGTATTACTTTTCTCAGTCAAAGCAGACGGGATTTGATTTCATTCTTCTTACAGGATATAGTTTGCAATTACTCCAAGCACCAGCAAATGCAAAGGATAAAAAGCATAATAGACATATTTATTGATACGATCTTTTCTTTCTCCAGTGTAGCACCAGATTCCATAGAATGCAATCGGTCCGGTCACATACATCAGACTTATAATACAGCCCAGCACTGTTTTCAGCACATTTTTTGACTCAAACACATAGAACACAAACACAAGCAGCACCATACAAAGTCCATACTCTGCCCGGAAAATGCTCACCCAGACAATAGCTGCGATCAGGATCAGTACCTTTAACATACCACCTGTAAATCCGGAAGTTTCTTTAAACAGATCTAAGCATTTCAGCATAACCAGACAGATACACATCGTGATCATTGCATTCTGGCTGGAAAAATCCCATATTTTTCCACGAATTGCCAGATCATACGGAATCTCACTGACCAGAGCAGTAATTACCATCGTGATCAGATATTTCTTATAATCTGATGTATTTCGAAATCCCTCTACCAGCAAAAACGCAAATACGGGAATCGCCATCCCGCCAATAAGCTGCATGATGGACCCGATTCCCGCAAGTGTCATTAAACGGGAATCCTGGGACATCGCCTGGTTCAGACTTTCCTGCGTGTACTGGTCTAAATGGATCAGGCCTTTCTCAATAACAGCAATTCCAACAGTCTGGATCAGCATGACAATACATGCAAACATCTTCAGCCCATCGGCTGTAATGTCCGGAGTTTTCCAGACGATTCCTCTTCTTCCCGTTGTCATATTCATAATATCAACCTTTTACAGCACCGCCTGTAATTCCTTCCACATAGAATTTCTGCATGATCATAAACAGAATAGAAATCGGTACGGATACCAGTACACCACCTGCACAGAACTGAGTGAAGTAAGAGTTGATAAGACTCTTATCCAGCATCTTATACAGACCAATGGCAACTGTATATTTGGAAGAAATTCCGGCATTCAGAATCATCTTTGCATACACGAAATCCATCCATGGTACCAGGAAACTGCTGATAACAGTATAAACAACGATCGGGCGACTCATCGGCAGAACCATCTGGAAGAAAATTCTTGCCTCGCTGCATCCGTCAATTCGTGCAGCCTCGCAGAGCGCTCTCGGAACGGTATCAAAGAATCCCTTCGCAATCAGATAGCCAAGACCTGATGATGCAGAGTAAACCATGATCAGACCAGCATAGCTGTTTGTCAGGTTAAAGGATTTCAGTGTGAAATATACCGCGATCATCGCCAGCATACCAGGAAACAGATTCAGGATAACCGCCATATTCATCAGCGGTTTTCTCATCTTAAATCTCATAACAGATGTTGCATAAGCAACCATCAGTACAAACATGGTGGAAATCACACAGGTAAAGCATGCAATGATAAATGTATTCAGAAACCACTGTGGGAACTGAGATACGGAATCCGGATGAAACAGCTTCAGGTAATTAGTGATGCTCCATTCCTTCGGAAAAAATGTACTGGTATTCATTCCTGAGTATGCGCTGAAGGAAGTACATACCAGCCAGATGATCGGAACCAGCCAGATAAATGCCAGCACTGCGATCAATAAATTATGTAATACTATAGAAGAAGTACGACTATCTTTCATCTTTTTCATTATTGATATGTTCCCTCCTTATCTCCCTTGATCATCCTGTTAAATGCAACCAGGGTGAATACTGCACAGATAATAAACACAATAATACCGATTGCTGATGCCATCTTATAGTTGTAGTAATCCTGAGTCAGACGAAACAGCCAGGTAACCAGAAGGTCAACCTCTTTTGCCTGTGAGCTTGCCATTGCCTGATTCGTTGTTGTATAAACATCCTGTGTAAGCAGATAAATAACATTAAAGTTATTAATATTTTTTACAAAGTCCGTGATCAGAGCAGGTCCTGTTACAAAGAGCAGATATGGCATTGTGATCTTTCTGAATATCTGGAAGTTTGTTGCACCGTCTACTCTTGCACTCTCAAGCTGGTCAGAAGGAAGGTTCATCAGAACACCTGTTGCGATCAGCATCTGATACGGAACACCGATCCAGATATTAATAAGGATAATCATTACATGTGCCCAGCCCGGAGCAGAAAGAAATGGAATATAGCTTGTGGACACAAGTCCTATGCTTCTTAAGAATCCTGTCAATCCAATGCTGTGACAGATTGTATTGACAATACCACCATTTGAAAAGAAGTTACGCACCAGCAGAAGTGACACAAACTGTGGAACTGCAATAGTTACAATAAATAAAGTACGCCACATTTTCGGCAGTCTTGTTTTTTTGCTGTTGAGAAGCAGTGAAAGCAGGATACCACCGATATAAGTTGTGAATGTTGCAAAGAAAGCCCATACAAGCGTCCATCCCAGAACCCGCACAAATGCATATCCGAATGTGGATGTAAGACCACCGCCGCCAAACAGATTGATAAAGTTACTGAGACCAACCCATGAGAACAACTCAGTAGGCGGCATATGCTGCTGATCATAATTTGTAAATGCTACAAAGATCAAAAGCAGGATTGGAATAAAAGTAAAGATAAGAACTCCGAGCACCGGAAGTGTAAGTAACGTAATGTGAAACTTCTCTTCTGTCAGTGATCTGAGATCTTCTTTAAAAGTATTGATATGCTTTCCGGCTTCTTCCATTTTCTGAAGTGCGTAAGCATTGATCACGTTCTTAAACCACACAACAGCCGCCGCAAACCACACAACAAAACTGAACAATGAAAACAACAGGATTGTAAAGGAATTATCATAATCATTAAATTCACTTTTCATTGTTTTCATGTTAAAGACTTTTTCCATCTTTACAGTACCAAGGGTACTGAATTTTGGTACATACTGCATTGCAAATTTCACTGAAAAAACAATCACTGCAATCTCCAGCAATGTCATCAGTGCTGCTTTCACATACTGTTTACGCTTTGCATAACCTGCACCCATCCAGATCAGGGACAGCTTTACAAACGCATCACCTTTCACTACAGCAGTACCAAAGTCAGCGAAAAATCCACCGATAGCTTTAAAGAATCCACTCACTGCCGCTACAGCAGAATTATTTTCCTGTGCTGCCATATCTTTCCTCCTCATAATTTCATATGGTTACTGTCTATCTTTAAAACAGCCCACATGCCGTTATGCATATGGGCTATCTTTTTAGTATTTGCTGTCAGATAGTAATATTATTCTACAGAAGCAGTAGCACCCTCTACCAGATTATCAAGTGCTTCCTGGATTGCATTGTCGTCATCTGCTGCTAATGTTCCCTGTGCAATCAGTTCTCCGAATGTCTTTGCAGGATCCCAGTATTTTCCGCCAACCTTCTGAGCCTGTGCATATTCAGACTGAGCTGCAAGTGCTGCAAGTGCTACATTTTCCTGAACAGAATCAGATGCTGCCACATTCTTGTTTGAAGGACCACTTTCTCTCTGATCAAAGAACATCTGCTGGGACTCTTCGTTTGTAAGGTACTCTGCAAGAAGAACTGCCCATCCGGAATTCTCAGAATAACCGTTTACACCAACATATTTGTAACCGGCAACTGATCCCTGCTGAACCTGTGCATCACCTACTGTAAATGTAGGAAGTTTTGTTGCTGCATATCCATCACCAAATGCTTCCTGTGCTGTCATAGCATCCCATGTACCGGAAACACATGCTGCAAGATTTCCTGATGCAAGCTGATTGGAAATGTCACCATCAGCAACCGCCATAAATGCCGGATTGGATGCAATATCAAGCATTCCTTTTACTACATCAACACCCGTATATCCGTCAGCACTTGTTCCGTTCCAGTCCATAGTTGTTGTTCCGTCATCGTTAAGCCCTGTTGTAAATCCTGCTCCATAGAAGAAAGAAGCATTGTACCATCCGGAAGCAAGTGTCATACCAACTTTCTTTCCAGCCTTATCAGCTGCTTCAAGAAGGCTGTCCCAGCTTGCTGCAGCTTCTTCTGAAATTACAGATGAATCATAGTAAAGAAAATATCCGTTGTCAGCAGCTCTTGGAAATGCATACAGGCTGTCATCAATTGTTGCTGCATCAATAGAGCCTTCAACGTTTGCAGCTTTTACATCATCAAGTGTTGTATCTGCAAGCTGCAGCGCCTCTGCATAATCATCAAGTTTCAGAAGTGCTCCGGCTTTTACAAGATCCGGAAGCTGATCATCTGCGAATGCATATACATCTGCACCTGCCTCTACGTCTGTCAGAATTGTATCTTTTGCAGTAGACTCAGATTCTACTCCAATCTGAATATCAAATTTCTGATCTGCATACTTCTCCTGAAATTTATCTGTCAGTTCTTTTAATAAATTCTGATCTTCCTCAGCGCCCCATACAGTCAGTTTAATTGTCTCGTCCTCTGCTGCGCTTACACATACTGTGCAGGAAAGTGCCATAGCTGCTGCCAGTAACGGTGCGATTACCTTTTTTACATTTTTTCTCATTTTCTCTTCCTCCTGATTTTTTGGTGGTTGTACGCAATCATTTCTTAAACATATTACTATTCACTGCGTGCACAGTAACCATAACGCTCTGTTTTTTGTTGCGCAACCGATTGTTCATGTTTTTAGTATATTACATAATTTTATTAAAGTCAATTAGCCATTATTATCTAATTTTCAGCTGATATTTTGCTATATTGCACAATAATCTTGTTCGTTTTCCGTTTTTCTGCGCAATCGTTTTTTCAACCCCTGCCTCAATATAATGTCAATCGGATAAAATCATCCGCTTCCGCTACGTGGCTCTACATCGAATAACTGCCCGTGAATCCTACAATCAGGACTCTCCGCCTGCAACGAATTGATTCTGTGACATAATTTCTTTCCGCTGTAGTGCGGTCCTGCCATACCATAGGAATATTACGGAGTAATTTCTTATGATTGATATAAAAAGGGAACCCTTATTCCAAGGATTCCCTACATTTCTCATATACTTTATTTATTGTGTTGATTCTCTCAGCACTACCTGATAATTAAGCGGTGTTATTTCTTCCTGTGGATTCTCTCCAAGAATCTTCAATAGCTTAGTACAAGCCATTTTTCCAAGCCGTACCGCATCAAACTTAATACTCGTAACCGGTGGATTATGATATTCCAGATTTTTACTGTCATACATACTCGCTGCTTTTATTTGTGCCGGTACCTGTATTTTCTTTTCCCTCAGGCTGCTCATACACATACTGCAGATCACGTCATCCATGCATACAATACCGTCTGCTCCTGCTGCATACAACTTACTTACTGCCTCTGATACAACCAGCTGATTATCTACATTCATGAAAATAAGATTCTCATCAACAGGAATCCCTAATTCATGATGTGCATCCAGAAATCCCTGATATCTGCTTACCGTAACATTGTAAGACTGATTTCCCCCAAGGAGCGCAAGGTGACGCATTCCCTTCATCAGCATAATACTTGTCAGTTCTTTTCCTGCCTCCTGATTCTTATTATCTATAAATGGAATATTCGGATCATCTGACGGACCGATCAGCACAAATGGTTCTCTGCACTCTTTCAGATATTTCTGTACCTTAGAGCTTACCACCGCCCTGCTCACTATAATCCCATCCACCTTGCGATTTGCTTCCAGACGCTGTATCTGCGATATATCTTCTCCGTCAATCATAGAAATAATGATATCATAATTATATTCCGAGGCTACTTCACAGATTCCATTCATACAATCTTTAAAAAACAGGAACTCTGTCGCAACATAATCTTTCGGCATTAACAGTGCAATATTATAAGTTTTTCGCTGTGCAAGGCCTCTCGCAACAACGTTTGGACGATAGTCATGCTCCTTGATAAATGCCAATACTCTTTCTCTGGTTGCCTGTCCGATCCGTCCCTTTCCCGAAATAGCTCTGGATACCGTTGTTTTACTAACTCCAAGCTCTCTTGCAATATCATCAATTGTATATATTCTCTTCTCTTCTTCTGTCATCATAATAACATCCTGTCGATATGCGCAACCGATTGCGTTTTTCGTATAGCATAACAAATTAACTCTCTTCTGGCAAGTTAATTCAGAGAAGATATACCGGAAGTTCCTCTTTAATACGAACTGGCCCTTCTACTGTCTCATTTTTATTTTCTGTAACAAATACTGCTTCCAGCTTTTTGGTATCCTGTGTGGAAACAACTGATTTCTTCACCGTTTTCTTCTCAAAAGTTGCTTTAGCTGCTGTTTTAGCTGCTGTTTTGGTTGTTGTCCTGGCAGTTGTTTTAACTGCTGCCGTATCTGCTGTTTTTGCTGTCGTTTTTGTAGTCCTTTTTGCACCTGCACTTGCTGCACGTCTGATACTCTCTTTGCCTACTGACATAATTTCATTACCTCCTCCGCTAATTTCGTATATTCTTTTGCACTTCTGCTTGATTTTTTATACTCTACAACAGGAATACTATTGTCCTGGGACCACTCTATGGAACTATCCACCCTGATTATCTGTTCAAACACGTGGATATCTTCCAATTCATGTAATGTTTCCATCGTCTGCTTATAGTAATTCTTTCTCGTATCCACCTTTGTCACCGCTATCCCGGCGACTTCAAGCTCTGGTGATATCTGTTTTACTTCATTTAAGAATTCAAACATATTTGCAAGTCCAAACATTCCCCACGGGCTTGCCTCAACCGGAATAATCACTTTATCTGAAGCACATAGAATGTTCATAACCCAGCCTCCAAGTGTAGGCGGTGCATCAATCAAAATGTAATCATAAGCTCCTGTCTCTTTAATCTTCTGAATACATTTCCGAAGAATAAATTCTCTCTGCCATTTTGTAAAAAGTTCATATTCTATAGAACTCATTAATGTAGAAGACGGAATCAGATCCAGATTCTCATATGGAGTATGTACCACATAACAACTTAGGTCTTCCTGCTTTTTAATCGCATAATACAAGTTCTTCTCCCCTGTTGCATGCTCCAGCACCCAGTCCTCTGAAAAAAACGCAAGTGACAAATTCAGCTGCATATCTCCATCAATCAGAAGAACCTTCTTTCCAGCCTGAGCCATTGCCGCTCCAAGATTAGAACAAGTGGTAGATTTTCCACTTCCGCCTTTATTATTTGTAAAACATATCGTTATAGTTTTCCCCATGGAACTGCCTCCCTTGTCACTTACTTATCCCACAATAATTGTTTTTTCAATTAATCTCATTATATGAGCTTTATCACGCATTTTCAACTATTTTCCATGCTCCAAAATCTTTTTATTTGATTCCCAAAATATATACTTGATTTTTTGAATATTTGTGTTATAGTAATCGTATACTTATTATATAGTTTTTAAAACTACATGTTATTGTTTTTATTTACTCACATAAATGGAGGCGATTTTTATGAAATTCAAATTAAAAGATCCCGGAAGTGCTATTACACATGGAATCGCTCTGCTTCTCGCTGTTGCCGGGGCAATTCCCCTTATCGTAAAGGCTGCACGTTCCTATGACGTAATCCACATCGTAGCTCTGAGTATTTTTATCCTGTCTATGATTCTGCTTTATGCAGCCAGTACTATCTACCATTCCGTAGACTCTACGGAAAAAGTCAACAGACGACTTCGGAAAATGGATCACATGATGATTTTCGTTATGATTGCAGGAAGTTACACTCCGGTCTGCCTGATTGTTCTTCATAACCACATTGGCTATATTTTATGTGCACTGGTATGGAGCGTTGCGATTCTTGGCATCATCTTAAAGGGCTGTTGGATCACTTGTCCTAAATGGTTATCCTCTGTACTCTATATTGGTATGGGATGGCTGTGTGTACTGGCATTTGTTCCTATTTTCCATGCACTCCCACGCGCAGGATTTGGCTGGCTTCTGGCTGGCGGAATCATTTATACTATTGGCGGTGTGATCTACGCATTAAAAGTTCCACTCTTTGATTCCAGACATAAGAACTTCGGTTCTCACGAAATCTTCCACATTTTTGTTATGCTTGGAAGTGCCTGCCACTTTGTTGTAATGTATTTCTTTGTAGCACCATTACCAGTATAAGCAATGTATCTTATTTTCTGGAATTGCCATAAAATCGGATATTCGCAATCCGCTTCCGCTACGTAGCTCTACACCGAATAACTCAAAAAGATGCTCTGAACAGTCACAATGTAATCTGCCAGAGCATCTTTTTATATGTTCAATTTTAAAACTCTTCAAAATTTATATAGTCCCACCCACTGCTTATTGCTCCTCGCAACCTCCGCAGGGGACTTACTTGATTCGGTTAAACAGCCACTCGTCTCTCCGGATATAATCCATAAGAACCATATCCTACACCAAAGTATCCATAGTAGCTCTTAGCTTCTGCAAATAATGGATCATATACTCTGCCGCCGATTTCAGCCCAGCAATGTCCGCTTCCATCAGTTGCCGTTGTATCTACACAAACATAAATATTTGTATATCCCAGCGCCTTTGCAAGGTATGCAAAAGAACATGCATCAGAGAAGCAGTCTCCGCCTTTTCCACTCAGGATAAGATAGTCATTGGCATATAATGCCGGCCATGCAGTCTGGTTGTAGAAAATTCTTCTGGTATCATAATAATGCTGATACATTACCCATCTAAAGCAAGTCTCAAACTTCTCACTTTTTGACATACTTGGTTTTGTGATCGCATTGACAACCTGTTTTGCTCTCTGTAAAGTTTCATATTCATATGCTCTTGTGGAATTCATTTTCTTTCCACTTGGATAATAAAAAGTACTTCCCTTCTTCCAGGCTTCCAGAATTCCTTTTTCTGTACAGTAATATGTCGTATTTCCAACTTTGACAGTCTTTGTTCTCAGAACACCCTTATCACTGAAATAATAATATTTTCCATCAATTTTTTTGACACCACTGTATCTTACTCCATTTGAGCCGAAATAATATTTCTTATTGTTATACTTTATCCATCCTGTTTTCATGAAACCTTTAGGACTAAAGTAATAGATTTTTCCCTGAACTTTACGCATTCCGGTCAGATACTGTCCATCTTTATAATATCTTTTGTTCTTTGACGCGTAAGTATACCAGCCATTCTTTACCTGTGGTTTCTGTGTTGGTGTCGGTGTTTCGATTGGTGTAATATCCGGTGTCTCAACCGGAGTCGGTGTCACTGTAACTCCAGGCATCTCTGCTGCCATGGCCGGAACGCTGAACGCCATACATGCAACACACACTGCAAGCCATTTCGTCATCCTTTTCATCTTTTTTGTCCTCCTTGTACAATCTGGTCAGAAATCCATCAATTCCAGTTTTTTATTTCTGGTAAGCTGCTTAATCTGATACTCCCGTCTCATTGCCTCTTCCTTCGTGGAAAAACCTTCATAATATACCAGCGTCACCGGTCTTTTGGCCTTTGTATATTTCGCTCCGTTTTTTCCCTCATTATGTGCTTTCAGCCGTTTCTGCAAACAGTTTGTCCACCCCGTATAAAAAGTTTCGTCTGCACATTTGACAATGTAAGTATAATTCATCGAACTCTCCATCTAAATTACAAATCTCCGGCTATATTGCCATACATTCGATTTCTTTTGTTCCCACAGACTTGTTATTAGCATCTGCTTATTTATTATTGATTTATAGTAACTATTCAGCAATCTCCTGTGAGGAGACTGGTCAGTTACAATTTATGTAAAGGACAATTGCATTAGCATCTCTGCAATCATCCTTATTTCTATAATAAACAGCCGGTATAAAGCACGTATCTCATCCGGACATATCCTTTTCTGACTTGCATTTACAATATCAGAACTATTTATATGTCAAAAAAGCAGGTAGGGAAACCGACTGAGGATTTTCTTTCCCACCTGCTTTATTATACGTTTATTTTCTTATTTTGTGAATATCATTTTCCGAAGATTCCAGAGATTCCCCCTGAATTTACCACCAAGGATCTTTAGCTGAAGATCCTCACGGTCAGGATAATATCTGGTTGAAAATACAGTCTCTCCATCATTCAGATAAATCTCTGCTGCCGAAGTGTCCGCGAGAATACGGATATTCCTGAGTTCACTGATTTTAGCTTTTCGCCTGTCTCTTCCCGCACCTGCAATTCCGGAAAAGCCAATTTCAGCGATTCCCTCTTCATATTTAAATATCATCTGACCACCCATGCTGATCTGAAAACTGCTGTCTGTTATTGCAATCTCTTCAAGTACCAGGTCAAACCCTTCATTCACTTCAACGCGAATCTCCGCGATTGATTTTTCATCATGAAGTATCGTTTTCTCTTTTCGAAGCCGCTCAAGTTCTTTAACAGGATACTGAAGAATTTTTCCATCCTGTACTTTCAGTTCTCTCGGTACTGTAAGGCAGTGCTGCCAGCCTTCATCGATAGTCTTATTTATATACTCTTCTTCTGCGTCCGGCATTCCCATCCATCCGATCAGAATCCTTCTTCCCTTATCGTCCACAAAGGTCTGCGGAGCATAGAAGTCAAATCCCATATCCCATTCACGGAAATCTTCAGTATCTACAGATTCATCTTCTTTTACCGGGAAATATCCGGACTGATAAATATTCTGGAAACGATATTCTTCCCGTTTAAGTCCCTGAGGTGATACAGATAAAAATTTCTGTCCGTCCAATTCGAAATAATCCGGGCATTCCCACATATATCCAAAAGCTTCCGGTGTGGTGATCACACGATCAAGCTTCCAGTCTTTCATGTCTTCTGATCCGTAAACTAAAATAGCACCTTTATCCTCTTTCAGGCGTCCTCCAAGAATCATATAGTATCTGTTATTTTTTTTCCAGACTTTAGGATCCCGGATATGACATGTAAAATCTTCCGGATATTTTTCAAAAGAAATGATTTCTTCCTTATCTCCGAAATGGATTCCATCTTCACTTTCCACATGAAGTGTGCTGGTTTCCCTTCCTTCATTAATGTAATCATAATCACCATCAATCTTTACATTCCCTGTAAAAAACAGATGCATCTTTTCATCTTCAACCAGCGCAGATCCAGAATAAACTCCATGACAATCATACGGAGAATCTGGGTAAAGAGCTGTTCCTTCATATTTCCAATCTACCAGATCTACACTTGTATAATGTCCCCAGAATTTTAATCCACCTTCAACATCAAATGGCGCATACTGAAAGAACACATGATATTTACCTTTATACCAGCATAACCCATTTGGATCATTCAGCCATCCGACTGGCGGCATCAGATGATGCCCCAATCGGAATCTGCCTTCTTTCATATCTGCATTCTTTTCAATCTCTGCTACGTTTTTCTCAAGAACTTTCGTTAATGTGCTCATGCTTTCACAATCTCCAATACTTTATCAGCAGATGTTACTGCGCCTTCACGTAAAACCTTCACATCTTTATAATCATCTGAATTGGTTACAATAAGTGGAGTAGTCACATCATATCCAGCTTCTTTGATTTTATCCATGTCAAAGGACACAAGAAGTTGTCCTTTCTTTACCTGATCACCATCTTTTACGTGAGTTGTATAATATTTTCCACCAAGTTCTACCGTATTAATTCCGATATGGATCAGCAGTTCCATACCACTTTCAGTGCTTAAACCAACTGCATGTTTTGTATCAAAAACAGTCTCAACGGTCGCATCACATGGTGCAACTACCTTTCCCTTAGCAGGAATTACGGCAACTCCTTTTCCAAGAACCTCAGAAGCAAATGTAGCGTCATTCACCATGGACATTGGAATTGCTGTTCCTTCTAATGCACTATAAAGTGAAAAATCTTCTACATTGTCAGCTGTCTCTTCCATCTTAGAAATCTCTTTATTCTCAGTTACACCAGTCTCGGTTTTTACACTTTCTATATCTTTTGTTCTTTCAATGTTTTCTGTACCTTTAGCAGAAATATTTTCCACATTCTTCTCGACAGTTTTATTTTCTCCGGCTGCCATATCCTTGTATCCAAACAGCCATGTCAACACAAAAGCCGCACCAAAAGCAATTACAAACATCAGAATATAAGATACCGGATTATTCAGGCAAAGCAGAATTCCGAAAATACCGGTTACGCCAGTTCCTGTAGCGCCCAGTCCTGTAACCGATGCAAACAACGCGCCAACTGCGCCACCAACACATCCCATCACAAACGGTTTTCCGAATCGAAGATTTACACCAAAAATCGCCGGTTCTGTAATTCCCATACATGCACTTAATGCAGATGGAACAGCCATAGATTTGATTTTCTGGTCTTTTGTTTTGAGTGCAACTGCAAGTGTAGCTCCACCTTGTGCGATATTTGCTGCTGACGCAAGTGGCAGCCAGTAGGTAACTCCAAACTTGGAAATCTGTCCAAGGTCAATGATTGTGTACATATGATGCACACCGGCAACAACTGTCGGCGCATAAAACGCACCCATGATAAAGCTTCCGATACCGAATGGCAGAGCAATCAGCCACTGAATACCATTCAGAAGTCCATTCTCAACAGCTACAAAAATCGGTCCGATAATAGATAATGTAAGATATCCTGTTACAAATACACTTACAAGCGGGGTAACAAACAGGTCAAACATCGCTGGAACAACTTTGTGAAGTCTTTTCTCAATCTGGGCAAGTACCCACACCGCAATGATAACCGGGATAACATGTCCCTGATACCCAACCATATCAATAGAGTAAAGTCCAAACCATACTTTCTGTGTTGCCTGAACACCTTCTGTTGCAACTGTCCATGCATTCTGCAGGTTTGGATGAATCATAATCATACCGATAACCGCTCCCAGATACGGATTCGCGCCAAATACTTTCGCACCGCTGTATGCAATCAGAATTGGCAGGAATGTGTATGCCGTATTACTGAAAAGCTGTGCAAACGTATAAATCGAACCACTGGTATCGATATTCAGGAATCCATTGTTAACCATGAAATTCAATGCTTCCATAATTCCCATAAGGAAACCACTTGCAACGATTGCCGGAATGATCGGAACGAAAATATCACCAAGAGTCTTAATCAGTCTCTGTACCGGATTTGCTCTGGAAGCTGCAACCTTCTTCAGATCTTCCTTACTGCTCTCAGAAACTCCGGCAATCTGAATAAATTCATCGTATACCTTATTGACAACTCCTGTTCCCAGAATGATCTGCATCTGTCCCTGGGCAAAGAAAACGCCTTTAACACCTTCAATATTCTCAATATATTCCTTGTCAGCCTTCGCATTATCACCGATAACCAGTCGAAGACGTGTGGCACAATGAGCCGCGGAAATAATATTCTCTTTTTTACCAATATGGTCGTATATTTCCTGGGCTGTCTTTCTGTAATCCATAATATCCTCCCTCTTATTATGTAATCGTTCCCATATTTAATTTTACTTTGTTTTTTATATATTTGTATTTTCACTTACAAATATATAAATTTATATGTTTTTCTTTGTGGAATCGTTCTCATATGTTGTTTTTATTATATCCATCTTATTTTTATTTGTAAATATGTAAGATATCACAAATATTCGCTCTCATTTTTATACACTATATCCAAGATGCAATCGCGTCTATAAAATCTTCTGTCTGTAACATCTTCTGTCTATAACATCCCGTCGCATAGCCTGGTTCGCTACTCTTCATTCTGTTCCCAGTAACGTAACCATAATTTAACCGAATCAAATAATCCCCTGCTTCACTTACGAATATCCGATTGACTTTGTCCAAAATTGCCTGAGACAACAGGACTTTATTTTTTTGCAGAATACCAACGTATAAATAACAATAAAATAATAAAAAGAGTTAAGAACTTCTATTTTGAAAGCTCTTAACTCTCTTTGTACTCTTATAATCTGCTATATATTTCTATGGGATTCTCTCATTACCACTTTGCATCCCATCTTTATCTCTTTATGTATCGATATATTCTCTGACTCCATCAGATCCACTAACATTTTTGCAGATTCCATTCCACTTGTCTTATAAAAGAAATGAACAGTTGTCAGCTTCGGTTCAATTATTTTCCCCAGATAACTATCCCCCATACCGGCGACTTGAACCTGATCTGGAATATGGTATCCACTCTTCTTCAGCCAGTTCACCGCTCCAACCGCCATTGTATCTGTTGCACATATTAATGTATCGATATCCGGATGCTCCGTAAACAGTTCTTCTGCCTTTTCATATCCAGACTCCAGGGTAAAGTTTCCACACTTAACGCATGATTTATCTAACCCTATATTATTTTTTTTAAGTATTTCTTCTACTCCGGAGATTCGCATCTTTCCAACAGCTTCATCTTTATCTGTAACCGTAATATATCCGAACTTCTTTCCGGTCTTTAACATCTGTTCGGTAAGGCTCATCGCTGCTTTATGGTCATCCTGAAAAATACACGGATATCCTTCCAGGTGCTGCCCCAGCAAGACAATCGGTACTTTATATTCTTTCAGCATTTCCCTGTGTTGCTTTGTCAGAATCGTTGCTATAAAAATCACTCCATCCACCTGATTATCTTTAAACAAAGAGAGATACTTTAATTCCTCTTCAACACTGTTATTGGTATTTGCCAGTATCATCTGATAGCCCTTCTGGGTCAGTATATCACTGATTCCGGCAACCTCCCGGCTGATCGTATTAGAATCAATCTTAGGCAAAATCACACCTACCAGTTTCGTTTTTTTCGTACGCAGCATCTGTGCCTGGGAAGAAGGCTGATATCCTGTTTCCTCTATAACTTTGCTGATAACTTTTTTCTTTTCTTCACTGACATAACCATTATTCAGATATCTGGACACTGTAGCTCTGGAAACTCCAGCCATCTTCGCTATTTCATTAATATTCATGCAAAAATTCCTCTTTCACGCTGTTTGTAATATTATTTCACACGTATTTTTCGCATTATTTGTTTACCCTATCCGGTTACAAAGGTTACTGTCCTCTCTGTCCCCAATAACCAACAAATTTTTTTTCTATTATACTACAGATATACTTTTTGTTGCAAATATCAAAATATCATTATATGTCCATGAAAATCGTCCGCGTTACTGTTCACCGTTCACTTCGTTCTCAATAGTGCACTTTTCAAACTTAATCCATGCTTATTGAATAAATTTGTTCCGTATACCTCTATATTTTGGCACATACAAATCAAACAAGTCAATCGGCTATTCGCAATCCCCTTCCGCTATACGTGGCTCTACACCGAATAACTGCTTCGCAGTTTATCAGGAGGGGCTTGTACCCCTCCTGATACAAGCAAATCCCCACCCACTGCTTCTTGCTCTTCGCAACCTCCGCAGGGGACTTACTTGATTCGGTTAATATTATGGAAGATACGCAATCGGATCAATTGGTTCTCCATCTTTTTTCATTTCAAAATAAAGGTTTGTTCCTTCAGTACTATAATATTTTGTCGGCTGTGCAATATATCCGATAGTAGTTCCTTTTTTAACCGTGTCCCCTTCTGACACAGTTAAATCTGTGAGCTGTCCGTAAATAGCCTGATATCCATTTCCAATTTCCATTGTCAACGTAGTGCCAGTCTGTGCATCCTGTTCTACAGAATAAACTGTGCCATTAACTGCAGCTACTACAGGTGCTCCTTCAACTGCTCCAACAGCAATCGCCGGACTTAGTTTGTACTGATCAAGTGTGGGAAAATATGTTGTCTGGTCCATACTGTAATCCAGCAAAATATTTCCATTGACTGGCCACTCCATCAATGTATCTTCAGAGAAATTAATTTCCGGAAGATTGATTGCAGATGCCGAAACATCTGTAGTTTCACTATCCGATGCAATAGACGCTCCATCACCAGTATTCATTGACGATATTCCCTTACCCTGCTGTGCATTACTGTCATTTTCACCAACAACAGAGTTTTCGTTATCCACATCTACTGTGCCATCTACATCGTTATTATCCACAGTATTCCCATATGTTTCCCCATCCGTAGTTCCATTTGCTGATGTCGACTCTGTATTATCTAAATTTTCCTCATCTCCTGACAGTGGATGATTCTCAGATTCAACCTGGCTCGTTCCGACATCTACCATAGACTGTTCATCTGTATCCTGCTTCTGTTCTTCCTGATCTGTGCTTTCCGTCTGCTCTCTTGGCGCTTCTTCCTTAATTGGAGATGTTCCTAACTGATATACCGTAATTCCCAATGCTGCTACAGCAGCCAGCCCAACGGAATTGGCAATAATTCGTGTAACTCTGTTATTCATCATATTCCATTCACCTCTATTTTCATCTTCATATCTATAGGGTGTCCAGAATATTATCATCTATTCAACAATTTTATATTTATATCTTTTAATCCTATAATAATTCCAGAAAATAATACACTTAAGCAAAAGATACCTATAGCAATCCGCTTCCGCTACTTGCTCATAACAGCATCAATCTCCACTATTTCCATTTCTGGAAAATAATATTCCAGAATTTCTTCCTCTGTCTTAGAATTTTTAGCCATCTCATTCCCACCATACTGTGAAAATCCTAATCCATGTCCTTTTCCTTTACATAGAAATCGAACTTTATTTCCTATTGTCTGGATCGTAAAATTTGCTGAACTAAGCCCCATTCCCATTCTGAATGATTCACCTTCCAACACTTTTCCATCTGCCAGAAGTTCTGTAACATAACCTGCACTATCCCTTGACTTTATTTCAAGTTCTTTAGGAAGTATATTCTTATTTATATATACACTGTTTAAAAAATCTTCTGATTCCTTATCCACACTGCTGTGTACAGATTTCAGATATGCATCCTCTTCACTGTGGAAAACTTCTTTTCCATCCCTGGTATCTCCTGCGCTAATCTCATGAAAAGGAACTAATTTCAGCTTATTCTCCCATGTAATAACTTTTCCCTTTGTTTCTTTTACTGCACGTTCATATTTATCCTGCATAATAAGCAAATATAACGACTTTAATGATTTGTTCTTTATTTCATCTCTAATTTGATTCAAAACAGAATTTAGTGATTTCTGCTCTTTTACTGTTCTGTAAAGATTAGATCTCGCAATAACTGCCTGCGCTTTTATTGTCTCCAATTCATAATTATCTCCAATTTGCCCGACCACAATAACCGGTAATATTGTTTCCACATCAAATTTTCTATTAATTAAAGTCGTATCTACACCATTAAAAATTATTGTAATCATATAGGGAATAAAAAACAGACAAAAGACTCCCGTTGTTCCGGGGAAAAAAGATTTTTTCATATATAAGACCATCCAGGTTATCCGATCATCGATTTCTAATGATCTTCTTTCCTTTTAGTATATACACCTATATCTTTCTGTATGTACACTTTTCAAAATTCCATTGCCGTAGGCAATCTGGAATGAATTTTGGCTACGTTACTGAGAACGAAGTGAACAGTAACGTATACGGGGATTTTCACCCCGTATTAAAATATACAGATTTATTTATCCTGTTCTGAATTCTAGGCTCATCCCAGTAAATAATTTTATTTTTCCGGGAACTCTTTTTTTCATCAGGCTGTAAATATGATCTGTCTTTCTTTGAATCTCTGTCCTTCACAATATATTCTGAAATCATTTTGGCTTTCGGAGTTTCATAGACAAAACACATTCCCATTCCAAGGCTTTTCCATAATGCATTTAAACATCCTGTTTTTCTCTCTTCATGTCTCCTAGCACTATTCTGGCATACACATTTCTGATCTTTTATTTTTGCAAATCTCATTACAAAGCAGGTAACAGCCGTCATAATCATCTGGAAATAATTCTTCAGATCTTTTATAGAATTCTTCATGGAAACTCCTCCTGTTCTGCATTACATATATTATTGCCATATAAGCCTGTCCACCGCTAAGACTGCGCACTTCCTACGGCTATCAGGTACTAATACTTTATGCAGCAACCCTCTATGTTTAGAACCATATGATAATATTTCCTTAATTTCGTCTTTCTGTAAGTTCCCTGCTCCAATTTCGAAGAGCAATAAGCAGTAGATGGTGACTTACTTGTACCCCCTTTTACTAAACTGCGAAGCAGTTATTCGGTTATAGTCAGGTATCGGAAGTGAAGTGCAAATATCCGATTGACAAATAATAATAAAATTTTATACACAAAAAAACTTCTATGAGAATATCATAGAAGTTAAAAGTGAAGCATCGGGGATTCGAACCCCGGACAACTTGATTAAAAGTCAAGTGCTCTACCGACTGAGCTAATGCTCCATATTTATTTAATTGTCACTTTCAAAGTGAATGCCCAGAGCCGGAATCGAACCAGCGACACGAGGATTTTCAGTCCTCTGCTCTACCAACTGAGCTATCTGGGCAATTTTGTCGGTTGAACTGACAACGTTAATATTTTACCCAGTAACGGGGGTTTTGTCAATATTTTTAGATGAAATATTTCAAATAATTTAAGGTGATCGGAAAGAACGTGTTGTATCCGCCGGGGAGGTCATTTTGTGCAGGAAATACTTGACAATTCCCGGATATTCCCATTCAATAGAAGATAGAGGTATTTTGATACCACAGAGATATGCGGCGAGGAGGCGGAGACTTGGAGATCAGGGTGAATGTAAAACGGATTGGGAAGAAGCAAAATGGGGTGCGGGAGGTGCGGTATGAGATTCCCGGTTGCCCGGGCACGGTGGAGGAGTTGATCCGGGGGGTGACGGCGGTCTGCGTGGGGGATTATAACCGGCGCAAGGAGTCCGCGGAGCTGATCCGGTGCCTGACAAAGGAGCAGATCGAGGACAGCGCCCAGGCGGGCAAGATCGGGTTCGGGGTCAATTACGGGGAGAAGGAGGCGGATTTGCAGCAGGCGGTGGAGAACGCGCTGCAAGCCTTCGAGGACGGAA